>Ga0183097_10262_pt1 | contig 148102 bp, 128 predicted proteins | sample BioMet8_FD_128883 | JGI IMG/M metagenome (GOLD analysis project Ga0183097, IMG submission 128883) | Microbial communities from bioreactor (seeded with sewage sludge) at Lawrence Berkeley National Lab, California, USA - Biofuel... | ecosystem: Engineered > Bioreactor > Anaerobic > Unclassified ... | reverse complement strand
CAAAAAGGGCAGAGGACTAATACACGAAATAGAGATTCTTCTATGTCTCTGTTTAGTTCACCTCTGCTCTTTCCGGTTAACTATTTTATAAAAGTAATACCTCTTTTTTAATTCGCAAAACTAAAGGTCTTGGTGGCTAAAAAAATAAAAACTTGAAAAATATTGCCACTAAGGCTCTAAGTCGCTAAGAAACACAAAGAAAATTTAGTGAAATTTCGTGCCTTCGTGGCTAAAAAAATATTTTGTTGGAATGTAAAATAAGCCCATGCTTATATTGAAATATTGAAAATGAATGTAATAATCTGAATTAGATGAAAAATGATTAATCTATTGATTTGCATCTTGCTAAAAGCTAATGACTAACGGCTAAAAGCTACTAATTTATACAACACACTATAATTCTGTTACTAAAAAAAATAATTATGAAATCAAATGCTTTAAACGAAACAATTTTAGAAAAAGAACCGGCGGAAGCTGCTTCTAAATCAATAACACCTACCTGGTTGACTTACAACATTCTTCCGTTTTGTCATCCCGAGGTAAAAAAAGAAATGTGCTTCACTACCGAAAAACGTGAGGGCTGCATCCGATTCCGAATAGATAAATTACCCGGTATCGCCCGTACGCTTTTCCCTCATCTGAAAAAGGATGAACCTTTTGTTTATACCGACTTTACTTCATCCGGGACTGGCAAACATATGACAGTGGATATGAATGATCAAACAGCGATTGCTAATGCCTATTATCATCAAAGGATAATGGAAACCCTTAAAGATACCGCCAGTGTATGTACCCGTAACTTCCTGCACGATCCTCAATTTTGGTATCATTCCCGGGAAGATTCCACCAACGATTTTATGGCTTACCATAAATTTACCCTTCATGTGCAGCACGACCACAAAAGAAATGGTCCTGAACTGGAAATAACTTATGACGGATTATCGTATACCACAACACTTCCTTTGTCCGGATTAATTTCAGAAGCCCAATTGGATATCCAACTCCTTCACCAGGTGATCTTTCGCAAACGGCTCTACCTCTATACCCGCCTACCCGATACGGCCATGTATCATACTGACGAAATCTATCCGGTACTGCACCGGGAACTTTTTAACATATTGAATATAACCATACCACGTAAGTCTATCCTTCTTAAGTATCCTGAGATGTATAGTAAAATAAATACTTACGTTAAGAAATATCTCGACACCGGAGAATTCAGAAAGGTCATCCCCTTTACTGCCGGATGGAAGAAGGTGGACAGCAGTGAATGCTTCCGTATCCGGAATACGGCAAGTGAACTTGTATTTGGTGAAGGGAATACAGGACTGGATGTACTTAATAGCATACGCAATCACGGTCCTCACCGGTTATCACCCTACCGGAATGTAAAGTTCTTTTTCATCTATTCCAACGATGATAAAACCCGGGCAGAAGAGTTATATCAGTATATCATTAGAAAGAAAGGATTTATCCATCTCAGTGAATTTACTAAGCTTCCCATGCATTATACAAAGGAACTAAATATCATCACATTTGGCCCTAATCCGGTGGAGGAAATCGGTGAACGCATCAGTCATGTTTCCTTAGATCCGGAATGCAGCCATTTTGCCTTTTATGTCAGTCCTTATGGTAAATTTGAGCCTGACCCGGTAAAACGTACGATCTATTATCAAATCAAAGAACTGCTTTTGCGGCGCGATATCTCCATGCAGGCTATCGAACGAGACCATATCCTATCGGAAGGGTTTAAGTATTTTATTTCAAACATTGGCATAGCTACGATTGCCAAGCTGGGTGGTATCCCCTGGCGGCTGAACCAGGAAGTGGAAAAAGAGCTTATCGTAGGTTTCGGAGCATTCTGTACGCAACAATACAAAAGAAAATATATAGGTTCTGCCTTCTGCTTTTCCAACGATGGCACCTTCAGGGAATTTGATTGTTTTCCTGCCGACGAAACCTGGGCCTTAGCTGGCACCGTGGCAGACGCGTTGCAACGTTACCGTAACGAAAAGCCGGATGTGGAAAGGCTGATCATCCACTTCTATAAGAAGATGAGCGAAAAAGAGCTGTTACCTATCGAGAAGAAACTGCGCGAGCTTCATTTAGGCATCCCAGTGATCATCATAAGTATTTACAAAACCCTTTCGGAAAATCACTTAGTGTTCGATAACGGATATAAACAAAAAATGCCGTTGAACGGCAGCTATTTCCATCTGGGTAATCATCGGTACCTGTTGTGTGTCAACCAGCGGGACAACGAAACGAGTGTTGTAAAAACCTGTCCGCTGCCACTAAAACTTGAATTGCTGTCGAACGATGCAACACTGCTCGATGACCCTGAATTAGTGGAACGGCTGATAAAACAGGTTTATTCTTTTTGTTTTATGCACTGGCGCACGGTGAAGCAACCCCCTATCCCGGTTACGGTACGTTATCCGGAAATGCTGGCACAGATGTTTCCTTGGTTCGAGAGCGAGGCGCTGCCGGAATATGGAAAGAAGACGCTGTGGTTTTTGTAGCAAAGTTTTTCACCGCAAAGACGCAAAGGTGCGAGGTGTTTGGAGTGATAAGAAATGAGTTTTGAGAATGGGTGAAGAGGAGAATGGGAGAATGGGAGAATGGCGGCTGAGCGGCTGAGCGATGGAGCGATAGGGCGACTGGGGTGACTTGGAGACTGGGCGACTTAGCGACGGGGTGATGGGGCGACTTGGTGACCTAGCGGCTTAGCGACTTGGCGGTTAATTTTCCCTTTTCTTTTTCACCGCAAAGACTCGAAGACGCTAAGATTTATTTTGGATACCGAATGATTTCCTGGAGGCATCGTTCGGCAGTATGTCCGTCCCAAAGTTCCGGGCGGGAAGGTTTACGTTTCAATGACAAGGTATGATAATATTCTTTACGGATGCTTTCGATATTATTTTCCACTAGGATGCTGACACCTCCCATGTTCACATAGAATTACGAGACATTTAGGGGCTCAAAAAAAGATCAGACTGGAATATCTAAGATAATTATAGTAATAAACAAAAATAGCCCAAACAAAAGGGACTATTTTTTATAAAGTTGAAATGAACGCTAACTATAAAAAATGATTTTTATTATAATTTAATCAGATTTACTGTTTCTTCAATATGATTTTTAGATGAAGCTCCAAAAACAACAGCCTGAATGTCTTGCTGATTTATAAAACTGTATGCTTCTTTTGGTGGTATTGCACCTGAAGCAAGGGTTGACATGGCAATGAGCTGATAATCCTGTGAATTATTATTTTTAGATGCTTCTATATAACTGTTTACATCCGGTGACATCAAATATCCGATTTTATTAAATGATGAACAGATAACCACTTCCTTGATATTCCATTCATTCAATTTGGAAAGTAAATGAGGCATATTTTGGGTTATCAAACCAGGAAGAGCATTATACTTTTTACGAATATATTCACAGTAAGAAAAAAAGATTTCTTTTACCTCATATCCAAGTAATAAATCGGTAACGATGTTTTGTAAAAAGACTACTTTTATATTCAAACCCTTGAAAATTTTCATTTCCACATCAATAAGCATCTGCATCATTTTTATCGCATCTTTACCCAAAACAGCTCCTCCCCCCTTTGCAATTAATCCCAAAGCACCTAAAGCAGTGTTATTTTTAAATAAAACTTCGTTAACAGCAGGTAATATTCCTTTTTCTGCTACAAGATTTGCATATTTATGAGGATAGGGGATTGAAGGATACCAGTTAATTTCCTGATATTTATCTTTATTCTCCCTAAAATAGTTACAAATATCCTTAGCCCGGTCATTACTATTTAGCATTATTGCCCGGATACCGGCATCGAAAGCATTTTGATAAACTTTAAATATGTTATTGATATCATAAAATTTTTCGGCCAGTTGTTGAGCCTTTTCTTCCGACATGTGGTTAATACCGAAAAACTGGTTATCGCCCAAGATTATTTTATCTATTGGTTCCATAATTATATCCTTCCGTTTTGTTCGTAATCCTTAAAAATATTTTCAATCACTTCGAGCGCATTAGCTCCATCGGTAAATGTGCATAGATTTTGGGGGACTTTGCCCTCCACACAATCAATAAAATGATACAGTTGCCGTGTAAATTCATTTCCCCTAACGTAAAACGGAACAGATTTAAAGATACTGGTAATATATAAAGTATTCCAACCCTGACGAAGCTGATATTGTTCGTTCGGCTTATTCAGAAAGATTTTAATAGAATGTTGATCGGCTAATAAACGACCACCTGTACCGAAAATTTCAATTTTGTTTGTTGGCTTACGATAGCTTGTATCACTCCAGTTAACATAAATAGTACCGCTTTTGCCAGTTTTGTATAAAAAAGTTGCTGAAACAGCATCCTCCACATTTTTAGAATAAATATGATTTAATGAAGAACCTGTAATTTTATCCGGCTTACCAATTAGAAAATGAACCAGATCAATGGCATGGGAAGCCATTTCAAATACGGCACCGCCTCCGTTTTCATGGGTAGCACGCCAACCAGAACTGACATCGGAACGGGTAATAGTACAACTGAACATTTCTGACTTAAAACGAATAATCTCTCCAACAATATTATTATCCAGCAATTCTTTCATCTTCACAAATACGTCATTAAAGCGATTGACATATCCGACCTGATTTACTAACCCTTTCTGAGCATATATTGCTGCCAATTCCGATGCTTCCTTATATTTCGTAGTGAATGGTTTTTCCACAAATGCATGGATGCCTAACTCTGCTGCTTTTTTAGCAATTGGATAATGCAATGCAGGCGGAGTACATACCAGGATAGCATCCGGCTTAGCTTCGCTAAATAATGTATTATAATCCTTAAAAGTTTTGGCAGATAGATATTTGTTCATTATAGTTGTTACCAATCCTGAAGGATCGGCTATAGACTCTACCTGTACATCGGGATGACTGTTGATAATGGCATAATGAGTAATGCCCATACGACCAGCACCAATGATTCCAATTTTAATTTTAGATTGTTCCATTTCTATATTTTTTAATTCCAATAAGTGCCAAAAAAAGATGTTTTATAAAAATCATAATATTCGGTATATTTCTTTTAAATATTTCAGGTCGATCTATCGTTCTTTTCAGCCATCCTAATCTTAATTTCCACCATATTGGAGCAATTTCAGGAAGATTGCCAGCATACCAATCAAAAACCCCGCCAATACAGCAAATTAATTTTGTGTTTAATTTTTCTTTATTCTGATATGACCATTTTTCCTGTTTTGGACAGGTCATTCCAACAAAAAGAATATCTGGTTCAAATTTATTGACAGCTTCAATCATTTTTTCATTATCTTCATCTGAAAATTCAGTTTTATAGGGTGGTGAATAATATTCTATTTTGATATTTGGATATTCTATAGCTGCTTTATCTTTGATTTTTTCTAGCGTTTTTTGAGATGATCCTAAGAAAAAAATTTCCCCATGAGTATCATTCATTCTTTTCATAAAATGATAAAACACATCTGGCCCCTGATTGCGTTTGATATTTTTCCCTTGGAGTAGTATTGAAGCTAAAGCAAAATATACACCATCCAGAACTAAATAATCAGATTCCTTTAATGATTCACAAAATAGCAGGTCTTTTGTGGATATTCCATATGAGTTTGGACTGATCGTAGTTAGTAAAGATTTCTTGGATAGCACAATATTATTCAATTCCATATTTAGTATGGTGAATCCCATTATTTTTATTGTTTCCAATTTACTTTTTTTATAATTAATATTATAAAGCTCGATGTGCTTAGTTTCAACTTCTTTATTATCAAAACGATCTCGAATTTTCTTTGCGGGATGGCCTGCATAAATTGAATAAGGTTCAACATCTTTGACAATAAGGGATCCGGCAGCAATAATACTTCCTTGTCCAATTTTTACGCCACTTAAAATTATAGTACCGTATCCTATCCAAACATCATCTTCAATAATGACTTTTAAATTATTCCCTTTCCATTTATAATCTGCATTCCTAATTTGTGAAGATAATCTGATAGGAACACCAACTTCCTCAAAATTATGGTCATACTTACCTATTATTGCAACATTATTTCCAATAATTATATTGTCACCTATTTCCGAGTCACATTCAATATGTGAATACCTTCCAATATAAAAATTGTTTCCAATTGAAATTCTATTTTTTGCCCATAAAAAAACATTCCTTCCACAATGAAAATTATTGCCAATTTGATATTTTCTCCATACAATTTGCTTTAAATAAGCAATTCTAATTTTTTTTATAAACTCAAAAATTGTCATATCCTTCTCTCGATAAAAATTTTTAAATCACTTAATACAATATATAAATCATGCATACTACTAATTGATTTTAACCTTTCTCTAATTTTGTTCTGATAAGAAAATTTGTTCTTAAATGATTTTAAGATTTCATCGTCAATATTCGTACTCGCACAAAAATTAAAATTTTGGTTATTACTTAAATCCAATTTTGTATTAAAAATATTGAATCCTTTTGTATGAGTAGAATCAGCATTAAACCCATAATTAATTGTCTTTGATATTGTTGGAAAAACTGAAAATTTTTGTTGTAAATATTGGTTGAATGCCCATACAGTATCCCAAGAATCAATCTTCCCTTTTACATGATTGTTGAGCATAGCAAATAGATCCTGCCCACCTTTGCAGAAATCGTTTTTTGCTCTCTTATTAAAACTGAATTTTTCAAAAACAGATTCAATATCCCAATTTATTTCAGCCCACTGATCTTTCCATGTTCCCCATCCCCATGGAAATGGTCTTAAAGATAAAAAAGTATCATATTTATATGTAATTAGAGGTTTCATTGGGAAAGAGAAGCCAGATACCGAATAAATATTATTGTCATTCTTGTAATAGGCTAAAGATTTATTTAAAAAAAGAAGAAAATTTTTAGAAGTAAAAATGTCATCCTCAATAACTATAACTCGTTCATGTTTATTTATTATGTCGGTAACACCCGTTATTATAGATTTTGATAAGCCAATATTTTTTTCTCTAAATATAAGTTCATAATTTTTAAAAGGAATTTTTTTCTTTAAATAACTCCTTACTGCTTCTACTTTTGCAGAATCTTCATTATTTTTTGAGCCATCACTAAATATGTAAATAACAGAATCATCTATTAAATAATTATGAGATAAAGCATCTATTGTGTTTTGTAAAGTTGATAGACGATTGTAAGTGAAAATACAAATAGGAGCTAACTTCATGATCAGATAAGATTATTTATTACAGATTTCAGTGTTGATAAGTGATCGTCGTTCAATATATGTATATTCTTAGCGGTAATTTGTATACTATTTATTGATTTAAAAATTCCATTAGCCAAATCTAACGGATTTATGGCATTAATTATTACTGAATTTGGATAACCGAAAACTACCTCTGGTAATGCTCCTCTGTTGGATAAAACTATTTTTTTATTAAAAATAATTGCTTCCAGTGCCACTAATCCAAAAGTTTCAAAATAAGAAGGAAATACAATAATATCTGATTGCTGATAATAATCAAATAATTCAGAGCGCTCTATTGCCCCTTCAAAAGTGACAAATTCGGTTAAACTATTTTTAAGTATTATTTGGAACAATCTTTTTTTAAGGCTCCCTTCACCAATAATAGTAAGGTGAAATTTGGTTGTTCGTTCCATGAGAATTAATAAACTATAAATCAACACTTCAATTCCCTTATGCCATTCAAGTGATCCAACAAACAATAATTTAGTGAAATTTACTATTGAATTTTCCTTTTCAGCAGGTATTGTAATATTCTCGGGAATTGAAAGCGGAATCAATGTAACATTGGTAATATTGTTCCTCTTTAATAGCGTCTTCATATATTCACTGTGACATATAAAATGATCAAACGTTTTTTTAATGGAAAACAGAAGAATGTAATGCAATCCCATTATAAATAATGATGACTTCCTGCTTACGCAATTGTTTTGTATACACTTAATTCCAACTTTACCTTCACACTGCTGTTTATCTTTTTTTTTTGTTAAGAATGAATTTAGACATATCAATTCGGCTGTGTGGATAATATGTATTTTAGGAATTCTACGGTATTTTAAAAGACATAATAGAATTGAAAAATAACTCCATATTTGACCAACAATAATTATATCTGGCTTAACATCCTTAATTGTTAAATTTAAAAAATGGCAGACCTCATTTATATAGGAATATTTATAAAACCTTTTCGGATATTTACTTATTAAATCCCTAGTATAATGTTGTTTGTTTTCTAACTGAGTACCACAAAAACTAATAGAATGCACATCGAATTTTAATTTTTCAAGTGAAACTTTTATAAATTGTTGAGCAATAGCTCCACCGCCTGATTGGTTTATAGTCGGTTGAATAAGTAATATTTTTTTCATGAAAATAGCCTGTATTCCGGAAATGAATGACCACGGAGCAAGCTCCGAGGTATCTTAAAGAAAAATCACCACAAACTAAGCTGTTGAGTATGCAATTGATTGTATTTTTTTGCCCTGATTCTCAACATACTTCTTTATAACTTCCGTGTTGCCATATTGACCAACCGTATTCGCATAGTATCCACTTGTCCAGAAACTGCCACCCCACAATGCTTTCTTCACTTCTGGAAATCTGTGAAAAATTTCTCGGGCTGTGATGCTTTTTATGATCCTTATCATCTGTTCTACAGACATCGTCGGTACCCCTTGAACCAAAAAACAGATGTGATCTTCATCTGTGCCAATCTCAACAAACTCAATTTCAAAACAATCGCCAATCTCCAAGCTAATCTCTTTAATCGCCTCACCGATCGGTCCACTTATCACTTTCCGCCTATATTTCACCGGAAAAACCAAATGATACAGAAGAAGTGTTTTGTTATGCCGTTTGTAGATATGTTTATCCTTTCAGCAAATTTTTACGCTTTTCAAGCGTATCGAAAACCTTAGGCTTTCAAACTACCCTCTTTTACCCCGGGGAAGGCCCCGAGGAATTCTTTTGATTAAAAAACTACATAACTGATCTTTCATATTTACTTATATAAACAAAATTCCCAATTATTATACCTAAAATAAGATAGAAGTAAACAACAGCAGTAAATGGATATCCAAACAATAAATCATTACCTGTAGTAAAATAATCTATGAACCAGCATATTAAAGTAATTCTAAAAATTTTTGATACATTATTGTTTTGATGTAAATATCTTGATTTTTTAAAAGAAAATTTAAAAATTATTATATTAATTAAAACAAACCCTATTCCACTGAAAATGCCACCATAAGTTGCCCATGCTAATGGCGTATTATATACATGAAAATAGACTTCAAATTCTTCTTTACCTCTTTCTCCACTTTTTGGATTTGCAAAGCCAATACCTTTTAATGGCGATTCAGAAATCAACTTAAATGCTTCAGCGTTTCTTTTTATTCTTTCATTAAAACTGCCATCTTCATTTATTTTATTTAAATCAAAGTTTCTTTTAAAAATTTCATTAGAAACAGGTTTAAATAAAATTAATATTAATATCGGCATTAACAAAATCATGATTCCAATTATTTTGTTTTTTATATACTTAAGCAAATTTCCTAGTAACAAGAATATGCCTATTGCGAAGTATCCTAATGGGCCTCTCGTATGAGCCATTAATGCACAAAAGGAGAGTATTCCAAAAAGAATTGCAAAAAGAGACTTCAAGTTTTCGTTCTTAGAAGTAAAAAATGTACCTAAACAAATAATTGCCCATGTAACAAATATCGCACCTGCAATTGTTGATGACCCTATTGAACCACCTCCAAATCTCAATACACCAAGATAATCATAATTTATTGCCAAGCCAGATATGATAGAAAATAATATTGAATACAATATTGAAAAAACAATCCAAATTGTCAAGGTTTCTAATTTTTGGTTGTATTTAAAAAATATATATGATGCTATTACTGTAAAAAAAAAGGGATCAATAATTTTATTGTATGCTAGTAAAAAACCAAAGTCAACAGGCAAAGCCAATTGTTGAGTTATCCCAAATGATAAGACGGTAATAAATCCAATTAAGATTAATTTTTTTTTTCTTAAGGTGTTAAAAATAACTAAAAAAAAATAATCTTTTCTAATGGAAAGTAAAAACAAAATCAAGTATATTGAGTAAAATGTTAATCCCTCATTAACAGGGATATAAAACGAATTCCGTTCATATATTGTATAAAAATTAGGTGTTTTTATTGCAATAGGTATTACGAACAGAAAATAAATAAATGCATTGTCATATTTTTTTTTCAATAAACTTAGAAAAAAAAATATAGATAATACTAAAAACAACAAGATAAATGCAATATTATAATAACCAGCTACTCCATTGAGAGCTTTTTCCAAAACATCCATTTTACATAGATTTATTTAATAAAACCTTAAATATTATTAACTTAGTTAATCCTTATTAGATCAAAAATTTAACCAACAGAAACATTCTTTCCTCGGAAATAAAAAGTATTATTACGAAAAATCAATTTATTCGTAATATACGCCTAATAATTTATTATGGAATTCTATGTTAACGCATTTATTAGAAACACATGGGATTTAATTCGCTCTATATTTAGTATATTATTTACGTTTGCATAATCAATTGGCTGCTTCCAGATATTACGATTTTTAACATCCTCTGATGAAACAAAAATTCTATCTTTTAGTCCTAAAAGTCCCAATAAACTCTCTAATCTGGCCATTCCCCTGACTTTATTCGGATAATAGATGAATTTTTTTTCGAATAATATGCAAAAACAAACACAATGAAATGAATCTGTTACTACGAGTTCTGCATCACGAATCTCGCGCAACCAATCATCCACCTCATAGAATGAAAATACGTTTTTACTTAAAACAGACTTAACTGATAAGTAGTAAATGTTTGTGGCGAATGTTTCAAGATCGTGTTTTAAAAAACCAATGGTGGCATCAAAATCAGTATCAGTATCTAATTTATAATATATAATTCCTCCTTTAGATTTTCTATTATTATTGCCAATAATCTGTTCAAAATAAGTACGGCCCACTAAAAGTGTCGGGTCAAGAACCTGAATAGCTTCTACACCAAAAACATCTTTGCAAATGGCTATACCTGAAGATTCCCTGACTGATATTGCAGTAAATTTTTTAATTTCTTGTTTTACTATATCTGTATAAGATATATTAACACCAACATCCCAATAATCAACGCCGAAGCTTGCACCATATGCAATTCGCTTTTTGCCTTTTGGAACAAAGGATAAAAAAAATGTAGTATGAGGGAAACGAGCAACTGAGTTCCCGAAAAATACTCTCCATACCTGGTCACTCCCCACAATAAATGTATCGAAATCCGGTAATGCTTTATCAAGTTGGGAGGCCCAAAAATAATTAGGCGTCAGTTTTAACCACTTTCGTCTAAAGCGTTCAAATGGATTCGAAAATATAAATGTTTTTAGTGCAGTTAGTAAAGCTCTGTGTGGCCACCGTGAAAAATTCCTGAAATTTATGATTTTGGTATCATACCCCAAATTAATAAGATAATCCTGTAAAGCATAAGCTTGTAGGACAGCTCCATAGTTTTCATTTGAGTAATAATAATTGATTATTCCTATTTTTTTTGATTTCATGTATTTCTGATATATTGTACAGGTTATTAAAAATTAGCTTTTCAATTTACTGACAATTTTCTTTAATATATCTCGACTAAATATTGCTCGTTTATAATGATATAGAGTAGTTGCAATTTTTAATACAAACAATGAATTGGACATTTTTTTGTCAAATAATATGGAATTTTCTGTGTTTTTCCATGCATATAGGCTTTTTTTACGAATATTCATTCTAAAGTACTGAACCAGTTTGAAATATATAGATAAGGACTTTCCTATATCATGGCGCTTAGGCGGAACTATGTGTTCTGATTTAATATAACTACAAATCCTATAAGGTAATCCGTTATGTCTATGATTAAAACTTCCTTGTTGTGAAGAGAGAAACCTATTCAAAGGTAAATTTTCTAATTTTAGTTTTTTCGAAATAATTCCCTCTTTAATGATCTTCTCTGCAAGCAATGACCGGGTTACTATTACATTAGTACCTTTTCCATCTTTAATGAATGGCTCTAACCAGGCATCGCCAAGCGAAATATCAGCCAACTCGGTAGTTACATCATCACAAAAGTCGCAAGCATTTGCTTTAAAAAGCCCTGTTCCCCACATATCACCTACGACACGCATCTTAATTGTCTTTTTCTGATTATCCCTTTTACTAATGCATCCAAAGGAATAATCCACAGCGGTACTATTTTCATCTTTAATTCGAAACTCTGGTTTGTAACATATATCTTTTGGCACACCAGTTTTGTCTGCAAGATACTCTGTGAAAAACCTACTTTTTACTCCTCCACAAATAATGCCCACTAAAAAAGGGATTTTTTCTTTTAGCTTTTTATCAGAATACTGTGCAAGCCTAATGGCTTTAATAAAACATGCTACACCTACTATTGCAACTTTACCATCCAGTTTATCAATTTCAGATAAAACTGCGGATAATGTTACCGGGTAATATCTGGTTTTAGACGCATCTAATAGTTCTTGTTTAGTATTAGTGATACAATATTCATAATGAATATTCGGTGTAATGGATTCTTTAACTGAGAATATATGGTTTACGATTCTTTGTTCAAGTAAGTCAACTAAAATAAATGTAGCCATGCCTCCAGATGAAGAGGTTAGCCTAAATTCTTCGGTATAACCAGCATAAATGCCATGATATTTTCCAACCAGAGGATGAAATGAAACTTTATCTTTAAGATAGAGATTAGCTAATTCATTTTCGGTCTTTACTTCTTCTTCTGGATAAGGATTAAATGGACAAACAGATATACAATTTCTTTCTTCTTTACATATTCCTACCTGCTTTGGTTCAAGAAATCCAAGATCATTCCAATGCATTTCTAAGGCTTTACTAGGACATTTATATACACAAAGCCCACAACCTATGCATAAATCATTACTTATTACTAATTCTATTACTTTAGGGATACTGCTCATTGTTTGTAGAAATATTAAAAAATTGAACCAGAATTGAGAAGAATGATTTATGCCTAAGTTTTATTAATCTTTAATTTAATAAATGTTCAATTATTGATAGTTCATGTTAAGTTGTAAACCGTATAATATCATGTTTAACATCAACTTGATATTTTCCATTTTTATTTCTAACATAATCAGTTAATTTTTCAATAGTGGGATAATCTCCCATGCCGGTGAAGCACCTTGCGTCATCAATTAACAAAATATGATCTAATTTCTTGCTGTTAAAGATTGCGTCTAACTCTTCAAATATTGGACAATCTTTATCTCCTTTTGCTGTAATCCCAGCTGAGTAATGTCCATCTAACCAAAACAAAGCAGGAGTATTTAAATTTCTTAGTATTTTCGGGAGCACTATCCCGCTATCACCTTGCATTATAGTGACATTTCTATCCTTTTCAAATCGTTTTTGTGCTTTTTTAAATAAATCAACTCCTAATTCAATTGAAATTATTTTTTCAAATATTTTCTTTTGTGCTTCTACCATATCACCCAAAAAGGTTCCTGTTTCAACCATGGTGGTAAGTCCATATTTTTTTTGGTACTCCTGAATTGTTTTCTGTTTTACCATGTGAGGGGGAGGGACTGGGCAGCCATTTTTTTGCCACTCTTTCAATTGCTTTTTCTCTAACAAGGTTCTTTTAAAAATCAATAAAGCTTTAGGTACAAAAGGTCTCAATAATTTCTTGATTGTATTTTTCATTTTATTTAGGTGTTAATTAAAATATTTATAACCTGAGTTCGGGTTAAGGATATGAACAAAGTGATGTTAATAAATTATTGATATATAGATAAATAGTAGCATTGTTTTTCTTAATTTTATGGTTCCAACAAACAAAAAAAGGATAACAATGCTACAGGATAAAATTATAGAAACTTTTGTTACGGTTGACGATTTTTGTAAAATTTTTGAAGACCAGATAAAAAAATACAACTTGAGAGTCCTTCAACTACAAATGTGAGAAATAGAAAAACAGGACTTTATGATTCTGAAGTTATTACCTTGCTTATTTGTTTTCATGGAGGGTAGCAGAAGTTGGAAAATCAACAATAGGTTGGTTTTACGGATTTAAACTTCATTTAATTATCAACGATAAAGGAGAAATTCTATCATTTTATCTTACAAAGGGAAACGTAGATGATCGGAATGCAAAGGTAATTACACAAATGACAAAAGAAATCTTTGGTAAACTTTTTGGTGATAAAGGTTATATTTCAAAAGCCCTAAGTGATATTCTTTTTAGTGATGGAATTCAACTTATCACAGCAGTTAAGAAAAACATGAAAACAAAAGCTTTAAGCAATGAAGAAAAACTTTTGTTGCGTAAACGCTCTGTTATCGAAACGGTAAATGATGAACTGAAAAATATTTGTCAGATTGAACATACCAGACACCGTTCCATTAGTGGATTTTTACTCAATATCATGAGCGCCCTTGCTGCTTACTCTTTCTTTCCCAAAAAACCATCGATCAAACCCGATATTCAAGAAACCGACCCAAAAACCATCAAAGCCTACAAGCAACAATTATTTCTCGCCGCTTAACCCGAACTCAGGTTTATAAGGTCGTACAGTAACTTGAAATACTTAATCTCCCTTCAATTCATTTTTGCTTGCTTTCATATCATTGATTTTTTAGAAAAATTTAAGATTGGTCTTGCTAAGCGAATAAATAGAGAAATTAATGATGTTTTTACTAATAACTTCTTGATTTTTAATTTCAATGTAATTTCCTCAGGAAAATTATCCTTGATTTTTAAAAAATAATGATCAAATTCTTTCTTTTTAAGATGAAAAAATGAAATGTTCAATCGTTGTTTAATATATTTTCTTTCCACCATCAATAAATATTTATCTAAATCTGCATTAACCATATTCATCCTCTTCAGAGTTTCAATTATAATTTCTTCATGTATCAAAGAACTTTTAATAGATTTTTCAAAATCCTTAGGTTGATGAGAGATTGAGTATGTACGCACTAAATAATTAAAAAGAGATTCATTGATATAGTGACATTTATATTTATACAAGATTGGCAGCATCATTTGCCAGTTTTGCACATCATTATTGACAAATATATCTCTATTCTTAATAACTTCATCAACAATATTCTTTGATGTCATATAACAACCAGGAGTATACCAAAATTGTCTTTCTAGAATACAATCATCGAATAAATTCTCTTTAAACACATTCGTATTATTATCAGAAAACCTTGATAGGGGTTTTAAAGTATTTTCGTCAAGTAGCATTGCATCACACCGAACCATTCCATAATCTGCGGTTAAATTTTCAAATGAATTTACCATAGTAGCAATGGAATCTTTTGAACGATAAAAATCATCAGAGTCAGGCCATGTCAAATAATCACCTTTAAAAAGTTTCAAGCCATTATTAAGAGCGGCAGCAGCCCTCGCATTTTCCTGAAATACATAAATTAGTTTTTTTCCTTTTTGTTCATATTTTGGTATGTATTGTTTTATAATCTCAGCAGTCCGGTCTGTCGAACCATCATCCACAAAAATATGCTCAATATTGCCATAACTTTGTTCTAAAACGGAATCCAGCAAACGGTGAACGAACTTTTCTCCATTTAGACATGGGGTTATAATGCTTACTAATTTTTCCATTTTTTACTTTGAAATTTCGAGCTAAAACATTCATCAATAATTATTTTAGCCATTTTTTTATCTTTCCAAGTCAGAGGAGTTTGTCTCAAATGAAAGTCTCCCTTATTAAATCAATAAATAGTTAAATCAATCAATTATTACCCAATCAGGATTTGGAGTATATTTATTAAGCCAGTTGTTGGGTGCAATCACAATTTTTGACTTATTATCTGCCAACCAGGCTCCCCACCAATAAAAGGTACTGTTTGAGATAATAAAGTGCTTGCATAATTTCATTAAATATAAATCCTCAATAGCTCCGTTATTTTGGTCTTTTGACTTTGCAAATTGGATGTTGAATTTTCCACATAAATTTTCTTTAACCCATGTTGGATCTTGAGTAAAACAAATAAAAACTGGATTTTCAATTTTCTGAGCAATCAGTCCCATTGCTTTCAGATAATACTCTTTTTCTGTCAACTTAACATTGATAAATTTGGTCACTTCCTGATACCGTCTCACTCCAATGGCAATGGCTCTTTCACCAAGAGCCATTATTTCAGAAGCCTCTTTCAAAACCGAATCTGGCATTTCAGTTTTTATTGAAAAATCTTGTTTAATAATGTTCGAAAAATCCTTGAAATATTTTTCGGATTGCCAGTAACCTTTTATGTAGCAATTCGTGTTTGGATTTGAAATTAATTTATCATTGAACTCAAAGTTATTTTCTTGAAATATTTTTATATTCAAAAATGGAATATGTCTTTTGATTTTATTGCTAAGTAACCGAATAAAGGAACCCCCGCGATAATTAAAGGTTTGAATTTTATTCGCTGAAATAATATTAATCCTAAACTTTGACAATTCAAAGCTCCTTTTATAAAGATCTGATTTAAATCCGGTTTCATGATCTAAAATCAAAGTAGAATTAGTACGTAACGCTAATGCTCTTCCAGCAGCATATACGAACATCTGATTTCCTAATCCGCCCCAGACTTGAACAAGTATTTTTCCCATAGACGTTCAGATCAAATTCTTTTCAAAAATTTATTTAATAATTTCTCTTTTATTTCTATAAAATCTTTTTGGCCAAAGATTTGAAGTAAAAACAAATAAAATATTAACAAAGTAATAGGTGCTAATAATATTTTTATGTAATTATTATCGAAAAGAGCTATTAAAACAAAACTTGTAATTGAAGCAATAGCAGCACTAATAAATACACTTCCAAATTCTTTAATTTGACGGAATGCACCAAAATTTAAGATTTTACCAAGAAAATAGGCGTTAATAAAGAAATTTACAATAGTTGCTACAAGGTCAGCTATTGCTATCCATACAATGCCAAATTTAAATGAAGCAAAAAGAAACAATACTCTTACAATAGTTTTTAAGATGTCTTGTTTCAGTGTAATTCTGCTATATCCCATTCCATGCAAAACTTGTGTATTAACTAAGGCTACCATATTAATCATCCGCGCCAAAACTAAATATTGGAGAATAATTGCAGCAGTTAACCATTTTTCAGTTAACAAGATAATGATTAAGGGTTTTGCTAAGATTGAAACTAACATGAAAATTGGGAAAACAATCAGGGAAATATATCGTATGCTTTTTTTAAATGCTAATAATAGCCTTTCAACGTCATCTTTTATAATGGAAAATGCTGGAAATAGAACAGTATATAGAACAGAAACAATAGTATTGGATAGCATGTTTGAAAATCCTAATCCTTTTGAATAGAATCCTAAAGATCTTGTATCAAAAAATTTTCCAATTGCAATTGAATTAAGATTATTAACTGTTGAATCGATAAGTGATCCAACTAATATATTGCCTCCAAATTTGTATAATTTTTTAATTGATTTAAACGAAAAGTTAAAGATGGGTATCCATTTTGACTGATACCACTGAAGAATCATAATTATTAAACTTGTTGTTAATGTCATATAGGCTAATGCCCATACTCCACATCCATTTAAAGCTGCAATAATACCAATTGCTCCTCCAATAATTGCTCCAACCCCATTTGAAATGGCTAGAGGTTTAAAATGTAGTTTAATACTAAAAATTGCGTTAGGAACAATATTAAAAGCATTAATTATTAAAACAAGAGAAATAATTCGTGCTAATTCTTTTAGAATTGGCAAATTAAAAAAATTAGCGATATATGGCGATGCAAGAAAAATAAGAATGTAACAACTAACTCCAATAAGTAAATTGAAATAAAAAACAGTAGAATAATCAAGTTGTCTTGGTTTATTATTTTGTATTAATGCTTTTCCAAATCCACTTTCAATGAATACTTGAGATATTGTTATGAAGATTGTTAGTAACCCAATTGTTCCATAATCTTCAGGCGACAATATCCGAGCAATTATAATACTAAAAATGAATTGAATGAATTGGACTCCGAATTTATCAACTGAAGTCCACATCATTCCATTAATCATGGCTTTTTTTAATAACATATTTTATACCAATGATAAATGAGAATGCAAAATAATAAAAAATTTATTAAAGAAGATCAGTTTACTTATTCACGCAGTTTTACACAGATTATCATTGTCAACGAATTATTTTAGTCAACAAATGACTCGAGTTTTCACGAATTTCTTAGGTCAACGAATGACACGAATTAAACAAATTAGTATCAATTTATTCGTGTAATTAGTGTAATTCGATGATGTTTTTGGAGTCAACGAATTGGTCAACAAATTATTTTTATCAACGAATTTCACGAATTGAACAAATTATTTGGGGTCAACGAATTAATCTTAGATGATTAAGGCTTTCTTCTCCGAAATTCACTAATAATCCTAATTTCAAATTTGTTGCTTTAAGGTAATTAATAACTTGTGCCTGATGTGTTGATGATAATTCCGTAAGCGCTTTTATTTCAAGAATTATTTTATCGTAACAAATAAAATCAGCAATGTATTTTTTATCTAATAAAATACCTTTATATTTTATATCAAGTTCTACCTCTCTTTTGAATGGGATATTTCTATTTTTAAATTCAATCTGAAGAGCTTCCTGATAAACGGCTTCGAGAAAACCACATCCTAATAAATTATGGACTTCCATGCATGCGCCTATAATCTTATAGCTTTCTTCTTTATAGAGGATATCCATTGTGTGTCCAGTATTTTTGTCAACAAATTACACGAATTCTACGAATTTCTTGGGTCAACGAATTGAACCAATTAAACAAATTAGTATCAATTTATTCGTATAATTAGTGTAATTCGATGATGTTTTTAGGGTCAACGAATTGAATGTTTTTTTGTCAACGAATGACTCGAATTATCACGAATTTCTTAGGTCAACGAATGACTCGAATTAAACAAATTAGTATCAATTTATTCGTGTAATTAGTGTAATTCGATGATATTTTGGAAATCAACGAATTGCACCAATTTTCACGAATTATCTTTGTCAACGAATTTTACGAATTGTTATAAGCTATCTATATAATGCTTATACACTGAATTGATTCCTTCTTCAAGGGGGAAGAGGTATCTGAAGCCCAGCTTGCTTAAGAGGGAAATATCCAATAATTTCTTAGGTGTGCCATCGGGTTTGGAGGCATCCCAGCTTATATTCCCACGGAAGCCTGTGATTTTTTTTATCAGCATGGCTACATCCTTAATGGTAAGGTCAGTGCCAGTACCTATATTGATATGGGTGTATTTATATTCATCGTAAAGCTGCGGCGAGCTTACCTTTTGGAGGATAAAGACACAGGCTGATGCCATATCGTCCACGTGCATGAATTCACGGTAGATAGAGCCGGTACCCCAAAGGTTGAGTGATGGGGGGTTACAGATTCCATACTTATTCAGGATGTTCAGGATGTCTGTTTCATTAGCTTGTCCAGAGATACCTTCGATGGGTCGTTTATCAAGGTCTTTCCGTATTCCTTCCCAGTCGTTGGTTTCCATACATTTTCCTAAATGGAACTTACGGATAAGGGCAGGCAGCACATGGGAAGTTTCGAGGTTGTAGTTGTCGTTTGGTCCATAGAGATTGGTGGGCATCACGGAGATGAAATCACTACCGTATTGGCGATAATAGCTTTCGCACATCTTAATGCCTGTTATCTTGGCGATTGCATAAGGCTCGTTGGTAGGCTCCAGGAGTCCGGTAAGGAGGCTGTCTTCCTTTATGGGCTGTGGTGCAAGTTTGGGATAGATACAGGAACTGCCAAGGAAAAGAAGTTTCTTTACTCCGTATTTCCATGCAGAATGGATGATGTTATTCTGTATCATAAGGTTCTCGTAGATAAACTGTGCCCGATAGATGCTGTTAGCCATGATGCCTCCTACCTTAGCAGCTGCATCCACTACATATTCCGGTCTTTCCTTTTCAAAAAAAGCTTCCACATCAGCCTGACGGGTAAGGTCGAGTTCATCTATGGTACGAAGGACAAAGTTGGCGTAGCCTTTGGATTTGAGGTTCCGTAATATAGCAGATCCCACCATACCGTGGTGTCCGGCGATATATATTTTGCTGTTTTTATTCATTTGAGTAGTTATTATGTTATATAGTGATGGAGTGATGGAGTGATGAGGTGATGGAGTGATGGAGTGATGGGATCACTTTATCACTTCTGTACCACTTTTCATCACTTTATCACTTTCATCACTTTATCACTTTCATCACTTCTTCATCACTTCATCACTTTCATCACTTCTCCTTCTTATCTTCTCAAAGTCAGCATTAACCATAATCTTCACTAACTCTTCGAACTTTGTTTTTGGTTCCCAGCCTAGTATTTTTTTTGCTTTAGCCGGATTGCCAATAAGGATTTCTACTTCGGTGGGGCGGAAATAACGGGGATCAATGGCTATCACTTCTTTACCGGTAGATTTTAAAATACCTTTTTCATCAATACCTTTACCCTTCCACTGAATTTCTTCACCTAAAACGTTAAACGTTTCTTCAATAAATTCGCGGACGGTATGAGTTTCGCCTGTTGCGAGGACAAAATCACCGGGTTCGTCAGTTTGTAAAATACGCCACATTCCTTCTACATATTCAGGTGCATAGCCCCAGTCGCGTTTGGAGTCGAGATTGCCAAGGAAGAGCGTATCCTGTTGTCCAAGGATTATCTTAGAAGCTGCAACGGTGATCTTGCGGGTAACGAAGGTTTTGCCTCTGCGTTCGCTCTCATGATTAAAAAGAATACCATTGCTGGCAAAAACATTATATGCCTCACGGTAATTTACTACTATCCAGTAGGCATATAGTTTAGCGGCTGCATAAGGACTTCTGGGATAGAAAGGTGTTTTTTCCGTTTGGGGGATTTCCTGCACTTTTCCATAGAGCTCGGAAGTAGAAGCCTGGTAAAAACGGGTATTTATTCCATTTTCTTTAATAGCATCCAAAAAGCGGAGGGTTCCAATACCATCTACCTCGGCAGTATATTCGGGCACTTCAAAAGAGACCTGAACATGGCTCTGTGCTCCAAGATTATATATTTCGTCGGGTTGAACTTTTTCTACCAGACGGTTTAGGTTACTTGAGTCGGTGAGATCGCCATAATGAAGAAAGAATCGTTTATTATATATTTCTTTATTATGGAACAGGTGGTCAATACGAAAAGTGTTAAACGAGCTGGAACGCCGCATGATGCCATGGACATCATATCCTTTTTCGAGGAGCAACTCGGTGAGGTAAGAGCCGTCCTGTCCTGTGATGCCGGAAATTAGAGCTACTTTATTAGTGGGCATGGTCATTATTTTTAGGGAAGAGTGAAGAATTTCATTGTTAATTTTTTATTTTTCGTTATTTGTTCTTTTTGCGCTACAGATTGATCCGCAGATTATTTTTGTCAACAAATTATTTTTGTCAACGAATTGAACGAATTTTTTGTCAACGAATTACGCGAATTTTTTGGGTCAACGAATTGAACCAATTAAACAAATTAGTATCAATTTATTTGCGACAATTAGCGTAATTAGCGGATATTTAAATCAACGAATTATTTTTTTGTCCGCGAATTAAACAAATTTTATAATTATAATTTATTTTTTGTAATTCGATGATGCGTGCAGATGATTATTTTGATTTAGAATTTCGATGATTTTATGCTTTTAAATTAAGCATTTCATTGAAATATAATCTTACAGAAGTACTTATTTTTTTCTTTACGGTTGTCCAGTTTTGTTTTTTCAAACACACTGGGTTCATTTCAGATTCTGCATCTTCAAAATAAGATAGCGACTTAAGTACATGCTGATAATTAACCACATTATATTTTTTAGTATAGAAATTCAGCATATCTTTCAACGAAAAAACTTCTAATAAAGCGGCAACATCGAAAAAATCTTTTTTTGCCCCACGGTTAGTAACGGCATTCAATTTCATAGCTGCGCTATCGGGTAAACTGTATAGACGTATCGTTCCGTCATTTAAATCTGGTCTAACCTGCTGGTAATTATGTGTCAAGAATTGCACCCTGATATTATTGATAATACAATTAAGCGTATTTTCCTCTACCTCAATAAATTCTTTGTCAAGCCTGAAATCCGAAGAAATCTGTTTAGTCAATTCATTGGCGTTAAATGAGCGATAAGAGAAAAAATCCAGATCAATAGATATCCTGTGTCCGAGTTGTAAAGCAAGCGCAGTACCACCAGCAAGTGCAAAACCGGAAAGATAATTTTTGGAAAACAACTGGCTTAGTAGTTCCAAAGTAGCTGGTTCGACTGTTTCCTGGTGAAGCATTTAAAATTTGTAGGTTTCAGATTGAATAAAACGCAAGCAAAAGCAAGTGTTTTTTTTCGCAAGGAGCTTGCCTTAACGATTTCTTCTTTAATTCTTTTTTTACCATAATACCGGATTATTTCAATCAGATCGCTGAGCGAACCATAATCGAAAACTTTTGAAATAATATAGGTACTATATTTTTGATATTCTTCTGCTGTTTTCTCAAAATGGACATCCCAAAATGGAATGGAAGATATATTAGGAAGTTTTTTCAATTTTAACGTTATATAAAGAACAAAGATAATGAAAATTTATCAATTTATTAATGATCAACAGATTCAGGCAGATTATTTTGGTCAACGAAGTGTTTTTTTATCCGCGAATAACGCGAATGTTACAAATTATTATTAATTCATTGATTATAACCAATTTATTCGCGACAATTAGCGTAATCAGCGGATATTTGAATCAACGAATTTTTTTGTCCGCGAATGACGCGAATTAGACGAATTTTATAATTATAATTTATTGATTGAAACCAATTTATTCGCGATGATTAATGTAATTAGCGGATAATATTTTACAATGATTTTGCAAGTCTTATATAATTAAGGCTTTCTTCTCCGAAATTCACTAATAATCCTAATTTCAAATTTGTTGCTTTAAGGTAATTAATAACTTGTGCCTGATGTGTTGATGATAATTCTGTAAGTGCTTTTATTTCAAGAATTATTCTATCATAACAAATAAAATCAGCAATATATTTTTTATCTAATAAAATGCCTTTATATTTTATATCAAGTTCTACCTCTCTTCTGAATGGGATATTTCTATTTTTAAATTCAATCTGAAGAGCTTCCTGATAAACAGCTTCGAAAAAACCACACCCTAACAAATTATGGACTTCCATACAAGCACCTATAATCTTATAACTTTCTTCTTTATAGAGCATATCCATTGTGTGGCCAGTGCATTTTTTGTCAACAAATTGTTTTTTTATCCGCGAATGACACGAATTAAACGAATTATTATTAGTTTATTGATTAGAACTGATTTATTCACAATAATTAGCGTAATTAGCGGATAACATTTTGAATCAACGAATTGTTTTTTGTCCGCGAATGACGCAAATTTAACGAATTTTATAATTACAATTTATTGATTAGAACCAATTTATTCGCGACAATTAGCGTAATCAGCAGATATTTAAATCAACAAATTGTTTTTTTGTCCGCGAATGACGCAAATTTAACGAATTTTATAATTACAATTTATTGATTAGAACCAATTTATTCGCGACAATTAGCGTAATCAGCAGGTATTTAAATCAACAAATTGTTTTTTTGTCCGCGAATGACGCGAATTAAATAAACTTTATAATTACAATTTATTGATTAAAACTGATTTATTCGCGATAATTAGCGTAATTAGCGGATAACATTTTGAATCAACGAATTGTTTTTTGTCCGCGAATAACGCGAATTTCACGAATTATTATTAATTTATTGATTAAAAACAATCTATTCGCGACAATTAGCGTAATTAGCGGATAATATTTTAAATCAACGATTTTTTTTGTCCGCGAATAACGCGAATTAAATAAACTTTATAATTACAATTTATTGATTAAAACTGATTTATTCGCGATAATTAGCGTAATTAGCGGATAACATTTTGAATCAACGAATTGTTTTTTGTCCGCGAATAACGCGAATTTCACGAATTATTATTAATTTATTGATTAAAAACAATCTATTCGCGACAATTAGCGTAATTAGCGGATAATATTTTAAATCAACGATTTTTTTTGTCCGCGAATAACGCGAATTAAACGAATTTTATAATTATAATTTATTGATTATAAATGATTCCCTTTACAGACTCTGCAAGTTCATCAATCTTCAATTGATCCATCCACAGCTTCACCTTCTTCCCGATTTCGCCTGACGGCTACATCGGGACTAATCCCGCTTCGCAGGATCAGCAGTCTTCGAGGTCTCCGCCTACAGCTTCGCCCTCTCAGTTACAGGAAGATTTGTAACCTACGGGGAATGAATTAGTTTTTAATTTGCTTTTTAACGGTTTGAAGGTTAAAAAGCATTTATCAGTTATTTTCCCACAACAGCAAAGTATCCGTTTGGGGATAGCTCTCGAATTCGGAAGGGGAAAGAATAATATATCTTATTTTTCGCCGGATCATAGATTCGGCTTTTTCTATTAATTGTAAAAGATAATTTTTATCAATGTCAGAACCTATGATTAGGAGATCGATTACCGTGCTATTGATGCCTCGGGCAAAACTTCCGCCAAGCAGTACTTTCAGTACTCCGCCTAATTTATGAGCGATTTCCTCCACCACAGTATCAAGGCCATAATGTTTTAAAACAATGTTGTGTATGTCGGGGAAGAGGGGATGCTGGGTATTTGCGGAAAACATTTTTTTATTTCCAATGGAAGCAGAACTTAGCAAGCCTGCCTGCTCAAAGCGGTTCAATTCCAAACGTATTGCATTGGTAGATTCTCCAAATTCAGATTCCAAATCGCGCAGATAGGATGAAGTAGAGCTGTTAAGGAAAAACTTCAACAGGAGTTTTAAACGCGTTTGTGAACTGATTAAAGTGTCGAGCATAATTTCAGAGTAAACTTATCTATCTATAAATTATAATATTAATTACATTCATCAATTGAGTAAAAAAAGTACTCAAAGTTATAAATAAATTCTATTAAATCTTCAAATTTTACTAAATATTTTTAACCTTTATTCAATTTTCAATGTATTACATTGTTTATTAATAAATTGCATTATGAAATTTTTTCTACAAAACCGACGGGTACGGTTAATAATAAAGTACGCCCAATATGCTCAATCTGAATCTTAATTTTTTTATTCCCCTTATATTCAATCATTTCGCCATACAGACCAATAAAAGGTCCCTGCTTTACAACTATGGGTTCTCCGGCTTCCAGTTTTTCTGTAGTAATTTCAGTTTCGGCTTCGGAAGCCATGGCTAATTTCAGTGTTTCTATTTGCCAGTCGGGTATGGTAGCGGCTTTGCCTTCAAAAAAGATATAGCGTACCACTCCATTGGTATTTAATACATTAAAATATTCTTTTTCAGTTATTCTAACAAAGATATACGAATTGATCAATGGAACTTCCACCCATTTTTTACGGTCTTTCCATTGATGTAACCGCCGTTGTAAGGGCAGATATGCTTCTATACCTGCATTCTGAAGCTGTTTTAAAGCTTTTTTTTCGGCACGTGAAACAGTATAACAGGCGTACCAATGGTAAGGATACGTGTTAATTTTTATTTGTTCGTCTGCTTTACTCAAAAGGTAAAAATTAAGAATTTACTTTTTTACAGCCAACGGATGATATTCGCCTACAAATCCGATAGCCTGTGCATTACGTATTTCATAAGCCATCTCGATGCATGGACGAGCATGTTCCAGACCGAAACCGTTACCATTGATTATTTGTTTGTAGGATTCCGTATGAAGTTCGGTAAAGCCTCCGCTAAATTCAATTTCTTTACCATCCACAGTGATAGAGCGATAAGTACGTTGTCCTTTCTGTTTGATCTCTGCGGGTATATTTTCATAATCCACACTCAGAAACCAACGGACGCGGGCATGTTCCAGATCGATATAACCTGCGGCTTTATCAGGCTGACTTAAATGAACGATGCTTTGTTTAACCTTGCCAAATATCCAGATGAGCATGTCGAAGAAATGAATACCAATATTAGTAGCTACACCACCCGATTTAGCCGAATCGCCTTTCCAGGAAATAAAATACCATTTACCACGGCTTGTGATATAGCTTAAATCGACATCATAGACTTTATCCTTGGGTCCATTTTCGATTTTTTGCTTCAGCTCAAGCAGGGCTGGATGAAGGCGAAGCTGCAGGATGTTAAATATCTTTTTACCCGTTTCCTTTTCTATCTGGTTCAGCGCATCTACATTCCATGGATTTAGCACGAGGGGCTTTTCGCAGATTGCATTGGCATCATTTCGAAGGGCAAGGCGTATATGAGCATCATGTAAATAGTTAGGCGAACAAATACTAACAAAATCAATTTTTTGTTCTCCCTTGCGGCGAAGTTTATCCAAATGACGATCAAAGCGTTCCGGTTCGGTAAAAAAGTCAGCTTGAGGAAAATAGCTGTCGATGATGCCCACGCTATCGAATTTATCGAGGGCGGCAATCAAGTTATTATGAGTTTCTTTAATGGCTTTCATGTGGCGTGGAGCAATATAGCCGGCAGCGCCGATGAGTCCAAAGTTTAATTGATTTTCAGCAGTATTCATTTTTTATTTTTTATTAAATAATAATCATAAATGATAAAAACAGAATCAAGATCTGATGGCTATCGTTCAGGTTATTTTCCCGACAGGTTAAATTTTTCGGGATATTTAGCCGTCTTCGTCCGATAAAAGTCTTCAATTTTTGCAAAATCGTCTTTAAAATTTCCAGACGGATAAAGAATTCCCCCTATTCCACCTTCTTTTTTTGCATAATCGAGATAACCAAGGATAATGGGAACTTTTGCCAGCAAAGCAATATGATAAAATCCTTTTTTCCAATGAGGATTCTTTTTGCGGGTACCTTCAGGAGTGATCAGAATAACAAGGGATTCGCGTTTGGAAAATTCATCAGCAACAAACTGGATGAGATTATTCCGTTTGTCGCGATCAACGGAGATATATCCTTTTTTTTTCATCAGCAGGCTGAGAGGAAAGAAAAACAACTCCTTTTTGATAAGGATTTTGGGATCTATTTTCTTTAGAATAAAACACAGGTATCCAATAAAGAAATCCCAGTTACTGGTGTGCGGGGCAACAATCAGCACACATTTTTTAACTCCGGGAGGTATGGTCCCCAAAAATTTCCAACCGGAAAGTCTTACAATCTGTTTTGATAAAAATTGAGCTAATGACATGATTCAGTGTTTAATTGTATCAATATAATTGTCCATGCTAAGGCAAACTTCTGAAGCAAGGTCAATAGCAAAATGCAGTATTTCTTTCCATTTTCCGGACGGGATAGCGGTTAAATCTTTTTTCAGAATCCTATTCATATGTAAACCGTATACAACACCAGAATTAAACGTATCGCCAGCTCCGATAGTACTTATTGGCAGCAATTCTTTTGAGGCAAAATGCAGGATAAACTCAGGAGTACGGAGATCAACGCCCCGACTACTGCGGGTAAGGATCAGAACAGGCGATGGACGATGTGCCTTGTTTTTAATTATTTCATCAAAACAGGTATCGGTATCATCTTCATCAAAAATGAGCTTAAAATCTTCATCGGAAGCTCTGATGATATCGGCGAAAGTCATGTTTTCCAAAATAAAAGGCTTTAATTCCGGTAATTGGTTAAGATGAGGCTTACGGAAATTGGGATCATAAATAATGACAGTATCGTTTTCACGAGCCTTTTCGAGTAAAGTCATGACAGCCTTATGGTTTTCCTTTTGAATGGCATAGAAAGATCCGAAGAGAAAAATATCGCCGGAATGAAAATCTGGCAAGGAAATTTTTCTTTCTGTCTGCAGTGTCTGACGGTAGAACTGATAATGTGCATCGTTTTTTTCGTCCAGAAAAGCCAGAGCAACCGGAGTTTTTCCACTATTGCGTTTTACCAAAGCGGTATTAATTCCATTATCATGCAGGAAATTATCAATCAAATCCCCTACCCTGTCGTCGGCATATTCGCTGATAAAACTTACCGGCAGCCCCAATCTGCCCAAGCTGATGCTTGCATTAAGCATGGAGCCGCCGGGAGTTGAAGAAACAGCAACGTTATTCCTGAAAAGAATATCTAAAACGGTTTCTCCTAAAGTGTATATCATCTGAAAACGAAGTTATAATTCGTATTTTATTTTTTCTTTTCAGGAAGCAACACTGTCCGCACATAATGATCGCGTTTCATAAAATTTTGAGCCGCAAGCTGCAAATCAGAAATGGTGATGGCATTTACCCTTTCGTTGAAATCAGGAATTGTGGTTAAATCATCACCATTAAAATACGATGATTCAATTTTCTCGAGCCAGTAATTATTGGTATTCACGTCGGTTTCGTGTTCGCGGATAAGCAGTTCCTTTACCTTGTTCAAATCAACGAGCGTTGGACCTTTTTTCTGAATTTTATTCATTTCTTTAAAAACGGCTTTGGTTAGCTTGCCGGTATTCTTTGGTGAACAACCGAAAATGGTCATGATGGAATATTCACTTCGTGGATATTTATCCACCATCAACTGTACCTGAGGAGAATATACGCCACTCATTTTTTCACGTATGACTTCGAGAAGTTTGATGGACAAAATTTCCTTTAACATGCGAAGTTCCATCCTGTTTTTATCGTTCCAATCAAACTTACCCGACATAACAATTCCCACCATACTTTTGGGTTCGGTGCCTTTATAAATACTAACGTCTTTGATTCCTTCAGGAAATTCTGGGCTAACATCTTTCCAGGTTTCCGTGCGATGAGTTACAGACAAGCTGCCTATATAAGATTCAACCACCGGAAGAATGGAATCAATGGTAAAATTACCTACAATAAAAAATGTAAAATCGCCGGCATCGGCAAACCTATCCTTATAAATTTCAAACAACTTAGCCATTTTTATCTGATCGAGTTGTTCTTCGGAAGGGATAACAACAATCCTCGGACTACTCTGAGCACACGTGCGCATCAGTGTGTCGTAGAAAGCAATCATCGGATTATTTTTGATGAATTTTAACTGATTTTTGGTCTTGGAAAGAAAAGTTTTAAGCACGGTGGTATCCTGACGGGGTGCTGTAAAATAGAGATAGGTAAGTTGCAGCATGGTTTCAAAATACTGAGGAGAAGCGCTGCCACTAAAGCCTTCTTTCACATCAGAAATATATGGATTTACTTTCAACACTTTACCTTTCAGCTTCTTTTCCAATTCCACATTGTCGAATTTTCCCACCCCGCTCTGGCTGATAATCTGAGAGGCAAAAAAGGACGACATAAAATCCTGATCGGGATATAGGGAATTACCGCCGGGGCTGACTGCCGAAAAAAGAATTTCATCGTTTTTAAAAGTAGTTGGTTTCATCACTACCCGGATTCCATTGGCAAGCGTTATTTCGGTAAAGCCATATTCCTTGTTTTCCAAACGTTTACTAACTTTTGAACCGGCCAGCGGTTGGCTAAACAATGGTGCTTCGCTGAATTTATCTACATAAGCCGTAAGTTCCTGCGTCGTGGAATTTTTTAAAATTTCGAGCACTTTTTCCTTCGATGGCATTTGAATACCTTCTTTCTGGGGAGCTGTAATCAATAAAGCGATATTATCATCGCTTATCCATTGTTTGGAAAGAACATTTATATCAGTCAATTGTATGTCGGGCAACAGGCTTTTCACCATTTCCAGTTCATTCTTAGGCCCGGGAATGGGTTTGGCATCAAGATAATTATTCAGATAATCAGAAACATACTCAGCAGATTCGGTTTTATCGGATTCTTTGGCAGCTTGTTCGTATTGCGAAAGAAGTTCCTCTTTCTGGCGTTCCAATTCGGTAGTGGTGAACCCAAAGCGTTTTACCCTTTCATTTTCGGCAAGCAAAGTTTCCAAGCCTTTTTCTATTTGATTTTCTTTAACCAAAGCCACCGACATATAAGCATCCTGAGTGCGAGCAATAAAATCGCCATAACCGGTATACGCATAAACAAAGGGAGCATCTGGCTTTTGCATAATTTCATTTAAACGGTTGTTAAGCATACCGTTGTATAAGTCCTGCATCACCACATAGCGAAAATCGCCTACGGTATTCACCGGCTGACGCTGATGTTTATAAAAAACAGATACCATGTTGTTTGTGGCTTCCTTGTCGGTTTCGATGGCTATCAGCGGTTCTTTATTATCGGGAATGCCATATTCGGTACGTTTTTTTTCGTTGGACGGATTGGTAAGTTGTGAAAAATGAGTTTTTATTTGATTCTCGGCTTGTTTTACATCCACGTCGCCGACAATGACAACAGCCATCAGATCGGGACGATACCAGTCGTAATAAAAATCTTTAAGCGTTTGGTATTTAAAATTTTTAATAATTTCCGGTTTACCAATGGGCAAGCGTTCAGCATAGCGCGAATTTTTAAGAATAATAGGAATATAACGTTTCATCATCCGGTCGTCGGCTCCTAATCCTAAACGCCATTCTTCGGTAATGATGCCCCGTTCTTTATCTATTTCTTTATTATCGAGGGTAAGGTTATGAGCCCAGTCCTCGAGCACCTGGTAGCCTTTTTCCACCAAGTCTTCCTTGTCGGAAGGAACCTGAAGCTGGTAAACCGTTTCGCCAAAGCTGGTATAGGCATTTAAATTGGGACCAAATTTTATACCCAGCGATTGCAGATAGCTGACAAGTTCGTTCTTGGGAAAATTCCTGGTTCCGTTGAAGCACATGTGCTCGGTAAAATGAGCTAGTCCCTGTTGTGTTTCATCTTCGTAAAGCGATCCGGTGTTGACTGCAAGCCGCATCTCCACACGATGTTCGGGCTTGACATTTTTGCGGATATAATAGGTTAAACCATTATCTAATTTACCCATCACAACATCCGGGTCTATGGACAATGATTTTGATAAATTGATATTTCCCTGTGCGAATAAACCTGAGGTGATAAGCCAGGAAAAAGCAATAGTTATAAGGCAAATAAGTTTTTTTTTCATGTGTAGTTATTTTAAGGTAATACTATATTTATCCCAAAGCCAGGCTGTATTTATTTATTCTATTATTGACATCACCGTTTTCAAATTACAAAACCCAAACAACCATCAACTATCAACTATCAACTATCAACTAAATTAAAAGTCTATTTCCAAATCCAGTGTTTTTTTCAAGTTGATCAGTTCAGGATTTTTTTCAGCCATTTTATTAAATTTTTCCTCTGGAGTATATGGCTTTGTTTTTTCCTGAGTCAAAACTATTTGTGTATTAAGCTGAATTTTAAAATTATTTAGATTCTTTCGCAAAAAGCCCAACAGATCGGCTTTCCGCAAAATAATCTCATCTTCCTGCACCTTATTATCAATCAGCAATTCTATTAAAAAATTGTCTTTCAACTCAGGTTTACGTTTGGTAAGAGTGCTGAAGAAATTAGGTGATTCCATTTTAATGCTTGCGGCAAACTCATCCCATAATTTTTCAAGTTGGCTTTGAGTAAATTCCATTGCCGGCTGATAAGTTGCCGGTTGGTTTTCCTCTGCGATATCGGCCACTTTTTCTCCTCCTAACGGATTAATTTTTTGACTGATGGAAATACCTGTGGACGGGATAAATGCTGGTTTTGATACTAAATTCTGTGTTGTTGCCACAGGTTTAGGTTGTTCGCTTTTAGGATGAACTGAAGCGGTGGTTGCAGGTGCAGATTTCGGGCTGAACCGTGGTTCTTCCTCCGAAACTTTTTTCTCCTTTATGAGAATAATTTTCTCCGGAGCAACGGATAAATTACCGGAAACGATAGAGCACATTTGCATAAGAGCTATTTCGAGGCTCAGTCGTTTATTGTTGCTGTTTTTAAAATTAATATCACATTTATTATTGATTTCCAATGCTTGCAATAAAAATGGAATGCTGCAGCGAGCGGATTGCTCAAGGTATTTGTTTTTATAGGATGCGCTGACCTCAAGGAGTTTAATGGTAGCTTCATCATTACTTACCAATAAGTTACGAAGATGTTCGCCCAGGCCGGTTAAAAAATGCTGTCCGTCGAAACCGTTTTCAATAATTTCGTTTAATGTAAGCAGGCAATGAGGAATATCCGAGGCAAGGAAGAAATCGGTAATCCGGAAATAAAACTCCAGATCAAGAACATTAAGGTTCTCAATAACCGAATCATAGGTAAGATGGTTCCCCGATGAATTAACCAACTGGTCGAAAATGGATAATGCATCGCGCATCGCTCCGTCGGCTTTTTGAGCAATCACATGAAGCGCCTCGGGATCGGCAGTAATATTTTCGTTTGCAGCTACATAAGCCAACTGTTTAGAAATATCTTCCACATTGATACGCCGAAAATCGAATACCTGACAACGCGAAAGTATGGTAGGAATAATTTTATGTTTTTCGGTCGTAGCCAGAATAAATTTTGCATAGGCAGGCGGCTCTTCCAGCGTTTTAAGAAACGCATTAAATGCCTGCGACGACAGCATGTGAACTTCATCAATAATATATACCTTGTACTTACCAATTTGTGGAGGAATGCGCACCTGGTCAACCAAGTTGCGGATATCATCCACAGAATTATTGGATGCGGCATCTAATTCAAATATATTGAACGAACTAGAAGTATTAAACGAAACACAGGACGGACAAACATTACAGGCTTCCAGATTTTCGGTAGGATGTTCGCAATTGATAATTTTGGCCAGAATGCGTGCACAGGTGGTCTTGCCTACACCTCTTGGGCCACAGAACAGAAATGCCTGAGCTAATTGTTTGTTTTTTATAGCATTAATTAAAGTAGTAGTGATGGACGACTGACCCACAACCGTAGTAAACGTTAATGGACGGTACTTACGTGCCGATACAATAAAATTCTCCATTGATTAAAGTAAGTTTTCAGATTTTGGAAATTCAAAAATACTAAACTTTTTTCACGTATGGCTTTTTTTATTATCTTGCTGCCAATTTAGCCCCAAATAAATGTTACTTGTTTATATACCTAAAATTACTAACCGTTGCGATTATATTTTTAAATTAATCTTTAACGAATTGCTCGGTTTGGATGTTAATCTGACGAATAACAGCGATGATTTTTTAACTTTTGAAGGCCCGAAAATCAATTATTCATCCAAAATTTTCGGCGATGAACTTTTTTTCGATTCAGCTGCTATCCTTTTTGAAACGGGTATCAAAGTACAGGAATTGCAATTTATTTCCTTTGCCGGCACTGTCGCTTTTTTCCCAGTCTACAACAAAAAATCCGCCTTGCCATTCGACCCTTTTGCTGCTTCTTTTTATCTGGTTTCACGCTATGAGGAATACTTTCCCTTTATTCGGGACAGGTACGATCGATTTGAAGCCAACCAAAGCATAGCTTACAAAAACGATTTCTTAAAAAAGCCGGTTGTCAATATCTGGGCGCTAAAAATCAAAGAAACACTATTAAAAAAATTCCCCGCGCTTCTTTTCCCGAAAAAGAACTACCAGTTCATTCCAACCATAGACGTGGATGCAGCATGGTCGTACAAGCAAAAAGGAGTTGTTCGTTCGTTGGGCGGATATTGCCGCTCCATTCTGAATCGTGATTTTTCGGAAATCATCCGACGCACCAAAGTCCTGGCAAATATAATCCCCGACCCTTTTGATACCTTTACGTATCAACTTGAACTTCAGAAAAAATATAATCTTAAGCCTATCTATTTTGTGCTTTTCGCCGAATATGGTTTAAACGACAAAAACATACCTGTTAACAATCCTAAATTTCACATTCTGGTTAAAACCTTATCCGATTATGCTGAGGTAGGCATACATCCATCCTACGGATCCAACACCAATCCAAAAAAATTGCAGTTGGAAGTCAAAAATCTTTCTATGGTTTTGAACAAAGAAATAACGCGAAGCCGTCAGCATTTTCTGAAACTCACCTTCCCTACTACCTATCGTAATCTTATCAATCTTGACATTTCCGACGATTATACCATGGGCTATGCCAGCGAAACCGGCTTCCGCGCCGGAATCTGCGATTCATTTCTCTTCTACGACATCGATCAGGATGCGGCTACGCCCTTGCGAGTACATCCTTTTGCCGTTATGGAAGGAACGCTTCAGAGTTATAAAAACATTTCCGCCGATAACGCGCCCTATCACCTAAAACAGCTTATTGATGAAGTAAAAGCCGTCAACGGAACTTTTATCAGCTTGTGGCACAACCAATCCTTAAGCAATCTTGATGAATGGACCGGATGGCGGGCTGTATATGAAAAGATGATTGAACTCGCCCATGATTAAATATCTGAAGCATCACGAAATTGACAAACAACGATGGGACGATTGCATCAATCATTCCACCAATGGTCTGATTTATGCCTTATCATGGTATCTCGATGTGGTTTGTCCAAATTGGGAAGCCTTAATAAAAGATGATTATCAATACGTTTTTCCGCTGACGCCGGGAAAGAAATACGGTATCGGTTATTTATACCAACCCTATTTTGCCCAGCAATTAGGTGTTTTTTCTGTTCATCCCATCCATACTGTAATTACCGGAATGTTTATTAGCGCCATTTCTAAAAAATATCGTCTGGTGGAAATTAATCTCAACGAATCTCAAGGTATACTAGCAGAAAACCCGGTTTGGGATACAAATGATAAAAATATAAGGTTTATTCAGAATCTCAACCTTAAACTTTCGTTGAATCAAAGCTACAAAGAACTTTTGAGCCGATATTCACAAAATACCAAACGCAATCTTAAAAAAGCACGGGAATCGGGAGTAAGTATTGTCAATACTACATCTGTTACAGAAATCATTGAGATGTTCAGGCAAAATCGCGGCAAAGACATCAAAAAAATGAATGACCTGGCATATACCATTTTACAGTCTCTTGCAGCAGAATGTAATCAAAGAGGATACCTCAGAATTCTGGGAGCCGTAGCCGACGGGAAATTATGTGCCGGAGTAGTTTTTGTAAGCTGGAACCAACACCACATTCTGCTGTTTTCGGCCGTCAATACTCAGGCCCGTCACAACGGAGCCATGTCGCTGCTTGTTGATTCTTTTATAAAAGAACACGCCGGAAGCAATGGAATTTTGGATTTTGAAGGTTCCAATGATGTTAATTTGGCACGATTTTACCGCAGTTTTGGTTCTGTCGAAAATTTCTATGATTCTCTCCGCATAAACCATTTGTCTTTTATAGTAAAGGCAGGATTGTTTCTGCTCGGAAAAAAATAAAAATTCGTCATCTGAAACCAGAATTTGTAAATAATAAACACCTACCTTTGTTCGGTTAGATTTTATTCTAAATTATTAAACAAGCAAAGCCATGTTTAAAATTCTTGGAAAACAAAACTCTATTCTGAATCAATTCATTTCTGAAATAAGAGATTCTGAAATACAGAAAGATAGTCTTAGATTTCGGCGAAATTTGGAACGCATAGGCGAAATTTTTGCTTACGAAATAAGCAAACAACTCGAATATGAAACCCGCGAAGTAATAACTTCACTTGGAACCGCCGAAGTACCCGTATTGAAACATCAGCCGGTTTTGGCTACCATACTTCGTGCAGGACTGCCTTTTCACCAGGGATTGCTAAATTATTTCGATAAGTCGGACAATGCCTTTGTTTCGGCATACCGCAAGCATCGCAAGGATGGCAGTTTTAATATCCAGATTGAATACTCTTCCAGTCCAGATCTTACCGACCGTGTGCTTATACTATCAGACCCCATGCTTGCCACCGGAGCTTCTATTGCATTAACTTACAAAGAATTATTAAATAACGGGAAGCCCGTTCATACCCACATTGTTGCTATATTAGCCAGTGCAGAAGGAGTAGAATATGTAAAACGTTACCTTTCAAAAAGCGATATAAGTCTTTGGGTTGGCGCTGTGGATGAAGAAATGACAGCTCAGGCATATATTGTTCCCGGGCTTGGCGATGCCGGCGATTTAGCTTTCGGGAAAAAGCTATAATTGAAAATTCACACATATTATCGTTTAGCCTTTTCTCACTTCTTGCCTTTCGTGGTGATTAAAACCTGCTTATTGTTACGATTTTCCCCTTTTTGTCAGTTTTAAACAATAAGGCCTGATTTTTGTTTACTTCCCATATACGCCAGGCGTTCTGGTTTTTTATAAACCTCTTTTCATGACTTTTATTTTTTTTACCGTTAAACTGATTTTTAAACTATTGGAAGTGTTATTCCTCAGTAGTTTTAAATTTCTGTTTGCTCCCCCGCTGGCTTTTAAACTGGGACTCACCTTTTTCCAAACCTTTTTAACTACTTCTGTTGGAGGTATTTTAGGTGTGCTTTTCTTTTACTATTTAAGCGAAGGTTTGATCGTTTTATGGCGAAAGTATTTTTCAGTTATTGCATCCTGGTTTATTTCGCATCCCAACCGCCGAAATTTTCCTTATCTACATTTAGGTTCGCTAAGACGAAATAAAAGAAAAGTTTTTACTTTCCGCAACCGTACACTTGCAAGAATCCGTACCAATTATGGTTTATTGGGAATCATCATTTTAACACCTGTAGTTTTATCCATTCCATTGGGTTCTTTTTTAGCAGCACGTTATTATTATTCTCTGAAAACACTTTGTTTTTTAGGCATATCTGTTTTTGTCTGGTCTATCATACTATCTTCGGTTCTTGTGTTTTTCTGATTTTTAAAGGAATTGCGATTATTTGAAAAATTTCATGTATGTTTGCTTTAAAATCAAACTTCGATGAATAATCTTGTCAAGGAAAATATTAAAATATCGCTTTATTCCATAAAAAGTCATCTTTTACGCACCATTCTCACCATTTTAATCATTGCTTTTGGGATAATGGCCTTAGTTGGAATTTTAACTGCCATCGATTCGATAAAATACTACCTTAACCAGAATTTCACCATGATGGGGGCTAATACTCTGTCTATCCGCAACAGAGGCATGCACGTGCACATGGGCGATCAATCCAACCGTCCCAAAAATTATAGGGTTATTACCTATCAGGAAGCTATGGATTTTAAAAACTCCTTTCGATTCCCGGCAGCAACTTCAATTTTTGTTTATGCTTCGCGTACTTCTACCCTGAAATTTGGTTCCAATAAAACCAACCCCAATATTCCTGTTATCGGTTCCGACGAAAATTATCTGATAACCTCAGGAAACGAGATTTCCAAAGGGCGAAATTTTACAGCAACTGAAATATTTTATGGATCACATGTAGCCATCATTGGAAACGACTTAGTCAAAACTCTTTTTACCCAAAAAGAAAATCCTTTGGGGCAAATAATTTCTATAGGACCTGGAAAATATAAAGTTGTAGGGTTGCTAAAAGAAAAAGGTTCAAGCATAGGATTTAGCAGCGATAACTTGTGTATTCTTCCGTTAACAAATGTACGTCAATACTTTCCACAGCCAAACGTTTCCTATACAATAAACATCACGACCAATAATCCCAATTCAATTGATCCGGCTATGGGAGAAGCCACCGGATTGTTCCGTATTATCAGGAAAGTAAAAATAGGCGAAGAGGATAATTTTGATATATCCAAAAGTGACAACCTTGCCAAAATGCTTTTCGATAACCTGAAATATCTTCGGCTGGCAGCTACCATCATCGGTCTAATTACACTTATTGGTGCGGCTATCGGCTTGATGAACATTATGTTGGTTTCTGTTACCGAACGCACTCAGGAGATTGGTATCCGAAAAGCCATAGGTGCTAAACGCAAAACCATCAAACGGCAATTTTTGATTGAAGCCATTGTCATCGCTCAATTGGGAGGATTGCTGGGAATTTTTCTGGGTATAATGATTGGTAATACCATCTCATTGCTCATCAAAAGCAGTTTTATTATTCCCTGGCTGTGGATTATCAGTGGAGTTGTGCTATGTTTTGTCGTGGCACTTATTTCGGGTATAGTACCGGCCACCAAAGCTGCCAACCTCGATCCCATAGAATCGCTCAGATATGAATAAATAGATCAATAATTTGTTTTACTTAACGGAATAAATGGATTCTATTCCAATGAGTTTATCCATAAAAGAACCGGGTTCGCGATAATAAACCCGGATAGTATAATTATTTTCTGTTTCAAAATGATTACCTTCAATAAAGGTTTCATCGCCAGATTTTCCATTTTCCAACCACACATACTGATAATTATAATATCCCTGTTTCAACAGTAATGTTGCTTCATACTGTGATTTTTTAAAATTATATTTCATTTCTGCTTCGGGCATATATTGCCAATAAACCATTCCTCCAAATACATAAATATTACCCCCAACCATGGGCGCAGAATAAGGTAAGCAAAAGTGTACAATACAATAATCCGATTCAGTTTCCGAATTATTGCCATCTTCAGTTTTTATAAGGTATAAGCCATCAATATCTTTATCGCTAAAGTACGATTTAAACGTACGCCTTTCGTCGGGCAGCAAATAAACCTGATAAGCCGTATCAAAATTCAGCCGTTGCACTCTGTCTGATTGATATCTAAGACTTTTAATATCAAAATGACGAAATTCATTCCCTCCGTTAAATTCATTTCCTTCATCATAATCGTAACTCAGAACATTGCCCAGTATCGTTTTAGGTCTCAAACCGGTAATGGAATTATCCCATCGCCCGTTCTGGGAAACAATTACTTTCAGATTCTGATAATTAGATATTGGATAATTTAGCGCATTAATATTAAATACGATCCGCTGACGTACATCTCTTTCGGCAGGAGCTAAAGATCTGTTAACTGTTGCCGAAACAGAAACTTTTTGGTCAACAATCATAAACCGACGGGTAAAAACAATATTATCAGGATCATTTTCATCAAAAACTTCCAAAAGATAATTCCCATCCTGGATAATTTGGAAATTATCGGAAGGAAATACTAAATTATAATGTGTATATTTTATGGTTGTATTGAGCGAAAACCGGTAATCGGTAATATAATCATTAGTAAAACCCAGGATATAATCAGAAGGTTGCACATCACTTGGATACCAATCGGCAGTACAATGGATTACTGTGAATTTATAGCGTTTTACATCCGAATCAAAATCATCAAATGATAATTTTAACTGTTCATCTGTGTTTAACCTGATTATAGGAGGGGTAAGTTCAGCTCCTAACCTGTGGAGCTGTACGGTATGAATGGATGATTTATAAATCATATCATTGCCAACAATTCCGTTTTCAGCCCGCATTGAACAGAAAATGAAAACAAAAATTACCAACAACAGGGCTCTTGTATTATTTTTTTTCACCGGTAATTATATTAAGTAATAATTTTTATTTCCAGAAAGACAGACGGATAAACTTGAACTCAGGCATTGCTGTAAACATTATATTTTTTGGAAGATAATCCGATATAACCACTTTTGAAGAATTGGAAAGTATGATTTTTATCTAATTTAAGGTTCGCTAAAATGTTTTTATCATTGGTTTTCCTGAATTGTTTGATATAGTTAGTAATTTCAAAAATATTTTTAGGCTCATCATACTTGAGCAAAAAATCGAACACCAATTTTCTGATGGTTGCCGTTTGGATATAACTCCAGCCCTTGAGTGCATAAGTACTGGTTTTGCCAATGGCTTTTATTTTTTTAATACTTAAAATAGAAGACCTTAACGATTCAATGTTGGGAGGTCTTTTAACGGTTCGCCGATTAAGTTCTTTCCTAATTTCGTTAAGATGTAAAGGGCGGCCCTTATCGTTTAAAATTTCGACAATATATTCGGATAATCTTTTGGGCGTATTGCGCTGAATGATAAAAATTTTATCATCAACTTCCTTCAATTTAAATTCATTGAGAATGATATGCCTGCAAATAGTGCTGATAGGATTAAGAAGAGTTAGATGAGATGTATTAAGGAAATTCTGTAGATAATCATTTAAATTAAGTTGGTAGGTTTGATCGTTACGATTATGCGTAAGAGCACATATATTTTCGTAAAAATTACAAAAATTAAATGCAGAAACGAGTTCATCTTTAATTAAATAAAAATTTTTATCGTTTTTACAACCTCTTTGTACCAGTTGATGGGTATCTTTTTTTAATAACGAAAAAATAAATGCATAAAATTTGGGAGTAAAATTGAGTTTCTCGTTTAAATTAATGGAATCGGCGGTAAATGAATTTATTAAACAATAATCATTGTTGAAGTTTAAATTATAATTGAAATGATTCTGGATATAATTAATTTCTTTGAGAAAACGCATCATTGTGGTTTCGATTTCAATTGGAATTTTTTTTGAAATCTGCCTAACCCTTTCGTAGGTAATCTCAAATTTATCACCAATTGCCTGAAGTGTATACTTCTTTTTAACTTTAAAAAAACCACAATTCGATTCAAGAATAAAAAAATCCCGTTCGGTAAACATGGTTTTAAAGGCAAGCATAATAAACTTAAAGAACTGAAAGTTACCGGCATTAAAATCTTTTTTATATTCTTCTATGGCTAATGAAGAAATATTAAAATTCTCAAAGCAAAAGAATTTAAATTTCTCGAAAAGGTTATTTTCTTCATTTCTGAATAGCGCAGCCGGCGTTAAATTATATTTGATGAGATATTTCTGAGCAATGTCAATCAATTCATTATTGGTTTTTTCTCCACAGTTTTTAATCATCATAAAATTGCCATGTTTGTAATAAAAGGCAATTATTTTAAACAGGGAATCTAAGGATTCCTCCAAACATACGTTGAACGTCCTTTCAGAAAAATGTTCCATTTCCCTGATTTCAAAAAGGTGATAATTAATTATGCTTCCCGGATATTCCATTGGCTTTCCAATCCTGACATAAAAACCATACAAAGTTAATTTTTTCTTGGAAACAAAAAAATGATAATGGATTTAATTCCGTCGACGAAATTCGTAACAAATAATGGCAGTGGCTATGGAAGCATTTAACGATTCGGCATGTCCTGAAGCGTCAGAAGACGAAAAAGAAGGTATTTTTATTTTTTCCGTAATGTACGGAAGTAATTCCGGGGAGATTCCTCTTGATTCATTTCCAATGATTATAATTCCTTTTTTTTCTAACTTTTTGTTAATCAAAATATCACCATCAAGTATTGATCCATAGACAATTATATCTGATGGCAGGTTAGATAAAAAAGGAAACAACTGAGTGTAAAAAATACTGATTCTGGCAATGGATCCCATAGTAGCCTGAACTACTTTGGGGCTATAAACGTCAACACTATTTTCGGAACATATAATAGTTTTTATGCCAAACCAGTCGGCAGTCCGAATAATCGTCCCCATGTTTCCGGGGTCTTTAATATCGTCGAGCATTAGCACCAATTCCTGGTTTATCTTTTCAGGATTAATGATCAATTCTGGTATTTCGACAATACACAACACGGCAGAAGGTGTTGTCAAGGAGCTTATCATATTGATTTCCCGCTCTGTAACTTCAACTATTTCAAAATCTGTATTTTCAGCCTCTAAAAGATGTTCTTGGATCCAGGATGGCAAAGCAAAAACAGTAACAACTTTTAGCGAGCTGTTTATTAATTCCATAACTAACTTTGTACCTTCGGCAACAAACTGCCGGTTAGCCTTACGAAATTTAGCTATGGTAAGTGAACGAATGTATTTAGCTTGATTTTTTGAAAGCATAAAAAAATCCCGATTAAAAATCGGGATTAAAAATATAAAATTTATTTATACGTCGGTTAAAAAATTATTCAGCAAAGACTTCAAAATGAATAGTAGCACTTGCTTCTTTATGCAGAACAACTTTGGCAGTATAATTACCAAGTTCTTTAATAGCTTCTCCGTCAAGAATAATTTTTTTACGATCAACTTCGTAATTAAATTGGTCCTTAATGGCTTCAGCAATCTGAATGGCATTCACCGAGCCAAAGATTTTGCCCGTTGCAGCAGCTTTAGCGCCAATTTTTACAGTAATGTTTTCAAGAGCTTTGGCAAGTGTAATTGCTTCTTTCTTAATTTTTTCTTCCTTAAAAGATTTTTGACGCATGTTTTCGTTGTGTATCTTAAGGTTAGTTTCGGTAGCCAAAGCGGCTATACCCTGAGGAATCAGATAGTTGCGTCCGTAACCATCTTTAACTTGTATCACATCATTGGTAAAACCCAAATTGTGAACATCTTTCATTAAAATTACTTTCATCGCTATTTTCCTCCTTTATTTTAATAAATCAGCAACATAGGGAAGCAACGCCAAATGACGTGCACGTTTTATTGCCTGAGCTACTTTTCGTTGATACTTGGTTGAAGTACCGGTAATTCGGCGGGGTAAAATTTTACCCTGTTCGTTTACAAATTTTAATAAAAAATCAGCATCTTTATAGTCAATATATTTGATGCCACTTTTCTTAAAACGACAGTATTTTTTCTTTTTAACATCAACAGCTATTGGTGTTAAATATTTTATTTCTGAGTTGCCCTGGTTAGCCATTTTTTTCAATTTTACTTGTTAAAAATTAATTTTCAATTACCTGTTCGGGAATATTTTTTGCAGGAGCATTTTTTGCATTGCGTTTCTTTTCGTTATAGGCAAGAGAATGTTTGTCAAGAACGATGGAAAGATAGCGCATCACGCGTTCATCGCGTTTCAATGCAACTTCAAAATCAGCTACAATATTTCCTTCTCCTTTATATTCAAAAAGATGGAAAAATCCGGTTGATTTTTTCTGGATAGGATAAGCAAGTTTGCGTAAGCCCCAATTGTCTTCATAGACAATCTCCGCCCCCTTTTCTTTCAGGAATTTCTGAAATTTATTTACCGTTTCCTTCATCTGATCATCAGACAAAACGGGAGTCATAATGAAAACGGTTTCATACTGTTTCAACATTTTTTTAATTTTAATTATTTACTAAAAATGATTTTTAAAATGGTTTGCAAAGATACACTTTTAATTTTAATCGGCAAAGAATGACCGAATTAATTTGAATTATTTATGGTCATAAAACGGATTCTACCGAATAGGTAATATTCATTAAGCATTCTTAATTAATTGATTACAGATAAATTCTGCAGCTTTTCCATTGCCAAAAATTGGAGGAAACGATAAATTATCGGAATGAATCAGGGAATCAAAAGCATCTATAATTTTCTGTTCATCAGCATTGGCAACAATGGCGGTACCATTTTCAACGATTTCCTTCCATTCGGTTTCGGGACGGAAAATAATGCAAGGTTTGCTGAAAAAATAGGATTCTTTCTGTACTCCGCCCGAATCGGTAAAAATAAGCCGAGTTTCTCTTTCAAGAGCAATCATATCGAGAAAAGAAACCGGAGGCAGAATTAAGAATCGGGGATTTCTGACCACTGAAAGGTAAAGATCGGTCGCAAGATTTTGTTTTAATAATTTTGCCGTCCGCGGATGAAGCGGCAATACGATTTGAATATCATTTTTCAATGCTATTTGATTCAGTGCCGAAAAAATAGCCGATAAACGTTCGGGTTGGTCGGTATTGTTATCGCGATGAATTGTACAAAGGGCAAAATTTTCTTTTCTTATCTGATAATCCGTAAACACCTCAGATTTTTGACGAGCCAATTCAGAAAAATGTAAGCTATTGTCGTACATCACATCGCCGCAATGAAAAATAGCCGGATTATCGTTTGAATACGGAGGTTTAGCGTCTGGGCAAAAGCCCTCTTTTAATAAATTCTTCAAACCTGTAGCGGTAGGTGTAAAAAGAAGCGTAGAAACATGATCGCAGCAAATACGATTTATTTCTTCCGGCATGGTTTTATTAAATGAGCGTAAGCCCGCTTCCACATGAGCAACCGGAATATGAATTTTGGAAGCGGCAAGAGCGCCTGCAAGGGTGGAATTGGTATCGCCGTAAAGAATCACAAAATCAGGTTTTTCATTAAGCAATGCATTTTCAATACCTTCCATCATTCTTGCCGTTTGTTTTGCATGACTTGTAGAGCCCACTTTCAGGTTATAATCTGGTTGTGGAATGCCCAATTCATCAAAAAAAACCTTAGACATATTTTCGTCGTAATGTTGACCGGTATGAAGAATAATTTCCGTAATCTGATCTGGAAATGTAGTTTTTATTGCGCGGCTAAGTGCAGCTGCTTTAATAATTTGCGGACGAGCGCCAATGACTGTGAGTATTTTAATCATTTTCGGATTCAATAATAAATGCTAATTGTATCAGGAAATTGCCAATGCTAAAACAAATTCGTAATTCGTAATTCGTAATTTGTAATTCGTAATTTGTAATTAACTAAAGTATTCCTTCGTCTGCAAAGCTATAATATTTTTCATCACCAATAATTACATGGTCAAGCACAGAGATATCAAGGTTATTTCCTGCTTCTTTAATTTTTTTGGTAAGCTTTATGTCGGAATCGCTGGGTTTGAGATTCCCGGAAGGATGATTATGGCACAGAATAATACAAGCGGCATTATTTTCGATAGCAATTTTAAATATTTTTTTGGGATCGACTACCGTTCCGCTCATACCGCCTTCACCAATACAGACCTTACGTAACACTTTATTGCTACGATTTAAAAGCAACACCCAGAATTCTTCATAGGGTTTATCGGATACTTCCTTTTGCAGGATTTCATAAGCATCGCTGCTACTGCTAATTATTTTTCTATCAAGGGCTTCAGCTTCGCGACGACGACGTCCCAATTCCAGAGCAGCAATTATGGTAATGGCTTTGGCCTGACCAATTCCCTTAAACTTCATCAAATCGCTGATGCTAAGTTTTGAAAGTTCAATAAGATTATCGCCGGTATGTTTAAGTATTCTCTTGGCAAGATCAACAGCCGTTTCATTTCTGGAACCTGAACCCAGCAAAATGGCTAATAATTCGGCATCACTTAACGCAACTTTGCCTTTAAGCACTAATTTTTCGCGAGGGCGATCGTCCTCGGCCCAGCTTTTAATGGGAAGGCTTTCGTTTGGGTACATCTTATTTTTGTTTTAATCTGGTTTAATTAAAACAAAAATACACAATCTTTTAATAAAACAGAAAGCTGTCTCAACAGTTCATTCTAAATATTTTAGAAAAGCCATTGAGACAGCTTCCGGAAATTATTTAATACCAAATTCTTTTTTAATTATATCAACATAGTCAAGCTTTTCCCAGGCAAAAAATTCAACTTTTTTCTTGTATGTCTGAGTCTGACCATTTCCTTTAATTTCCAATGTTTCAGGATTATAATATACGTCCACCTCTTTTTCATAAAAATCGCGTCCGAAATGTCCGTAGGAAGCTGTTGGAAGAAATATTGGATTTTTCAGGCCAAAACGTTTAACAATGGCAAATGGGCGCATATCGAAAATTTGGTTCACTTTCCGTGCGATATCACTATCTGTCATTTTCTTACCGTGACCGTTCTTAATTTTGATTGTATTATTGGTATTAATATACAAACCCACGGGTTGTGCAACTCCAATTGCATAAGCAACCTGAACCAGCACCTCGCTGGCAACGCCGGCAGCTACAAGATTCTTGGCAATATGCCGAGCGGCATAAGCAGCCGAACGGTCAACCTTGGAAGAATCTTTCCCTGAAAATGCACCACCGCCATGAGCTCCGTGACCACCATAAGTATCAACAATGATTTTACGACCGGTTAAACCAGTATCGCCATGAGGTCCGCCAATAACAAACTTGCCGGTTGGATTAACAAATAATTTATAATCATCTCTAAATAAACGTTTAGCCCGATTGGGAAGTTTCTTTTTAACCCTTGAAATGAGTACTTTTTTAACATCATGATGAATTACTTTCAGCATATTTTCTTCTGAGTCAAAATCATCGTGCTGAGTGGAAATCACAATGGTATCAATACGTTTAGGTTTCCCTTTGTCATCATATTCAATGGTAACCTGCGATTTGCTATCGGGACGAAGATATGTCATTTTTTTTCCTTCGCGCCGGATGGCAGCTAATTCCTGAAGAAAAATATGAGCCAGTTCGCTGGTTAACGGCATAAAATTATCCATTTCGCTGCAAGCATAACCAAACATCATTCCCTGATCGCCAGCGCCCTGTTCTTCTTCGGTAGCACGAACCACCCCCTGATTAATATCTGAAGATTGTTCGTGAATAGTGGAAATCACACCACAGGATTTGCTATCAAAACAATATTCAGCTTTGGTATAACCAATATCTGCTATCGTATTTCGAGCTATTGATTGAATATCAACATAACCTTTGGTTCGAACTTCGCCGCTACAAACGGTAAGTCCTGTGGTTACCAGAGTTTCGCAGGCAACTTTCGATTCGGGGTCCCAACGTAAGAACTCGTCCAATAAAGCGTCGGAAATTTGATCGGCTAATTTGTCCGGATGTCCTTCGGATACGGACTCCGATGTAAATAAATATCCCATTATTTTAATTTTAAGTTAATTATCAATATAATACCGGGAAAATTTTTGATTGTTGGGAGAAAATTGTTTTAGCATTTTTTCCAGTGGTTGCAATCAATCAAATTTTTCCACTTCTTTTTTTTCAATACTTTTAAACTGAAAAGTCTGGCGACAAAAGTAAATAATTTTATATATTTTCAAAAAAAAATTATTCAATTTTTCCTTTTCACCCACGATCTTATTATAAAACAGAGAAAAATGATTACTTTATCTGCCATAAAGAATTTTATACTCCATTTTTCAGTGAAATATTTCCAAGAATCAGTCCAAAAGTCAGAATGATATCAGGCAACAATTATATAATGTAATGCCTAAAAAATTATTCTTTAGTCAATTGCTGGAAAACTTCTTCCATGCTGTGTTCGGCTTTGTGAAGCGAAAGTACGGTAATATTATGTTTTACAGCAAACTGGAAAATGTTTGAACGAATATCTACACCTTTTTGAGCTTCAATTTCCCAATTGTTTTGCTTTGCTAATTTTACTTTAGCAACACCAGTAATACCTTTAAGCAATTCCATCTTCACTTCTTTATCAAATTCCACAAGGATAATTTCCTTGGGTGAAGTTACGGCAGAAAGTTTTTCGGTAAGATCATCAGCTACGATTTTACCTTTATTAATAATTACAACACGATTACAAATGGCTTCCACCTCCTGCATAATATGGGTAGACAACATAACCGTTTTCTCTTTTCCAATTTCCTTAATCAGGTTGCGGATTTCGATCAACTGATTGGGATCGAGTCCGGAAGTTGGTTCATCCAGAATTAAAACCTCTGGATTGTGTATGAGCGCCTGAGCAAGCCCAACCCGCTGACGATAACCTTTGGACAACGCTCCTATTTTTTTGTTTTGCTCCGATTCCAATCCGGTATTGGCAATCATTTCAGCAATCCGTTTATGGGTATTTTTTCCAAGCTGATGCAATCCGGCAACAAATTCGAGGTATTCCTTAACATACATTTCAAGGTAAAGTGGATTGTTTTCAGGCAAATAACCTACTTTTTTCCGTACTTCCACCGATTGTTCCATAATATCAAAACCATAAACGGAAACGTCGCCTGACGTTGGCGGAATAAAACAAGTGATTATTTTCATCATGGTAGATTTACCGGCTCCATTGGGACCTAATAAACCTACAATTTCACCGGCTTTAACTTCAAAAGATACTTTATCAAGAGCCTTTTGCGTACCATATAGTTTTGTAATATTCTTTACGATAATTGACATTTATGAATTACGATTTTAGGATTGGTTTAAATAAATTGTTAATGACCTTTTTTAAAAAATTACTAAAAACAGATAAACATCAACGCTAAACAGCGGGCAAAATTACTAAAATTGTAACAGAATGGAAGAATTAACTCGCCTGCGGAAGATTTGTTAACATTCTTTTAAAAAATAAAATAAGAGCGGAAAAAATTAGCAACTCCCCAAAACTGAAAAGCCACCAGTTAAACCAGTAGGGAATAAATTGCATTGTATATTCCATCAGAATTTTATGATTGTAAAAACTAAAAATTTGATTTATGTTAAAACGTTGTAACATATGCAAAACATAGGGTAGTATATAAGCCACAACAGTAAAAAATGAGCCAAGAATGAGAAACAGCCATTCAGAAAAACGAAAACGAACAGATACCTTTTTATTGGAAAACCAAAGGATAAGCATTGACATAATAATCATGGTAATGGAATTAATAATCGGTGCTAACACGGGGCCAACCCAAATAAATGGAATAAGGAAAAGAATATCCCAGGTAAAAAATGATGCAGGCCAATGGATTAGTAATTTTAGAAAAATATAATAGAAAATATCCCATACAGCAAAGGCTAAAAGGAAGTAAGCAAAACGGTTTATGCCTTTTTTATCAGCTATCAGCGAAACAGTAAAAAGCATCACCAAAGTGGCAGCTTCACGCAGAACTTCCGTCAAAGCAATTGTTTGCCCGGATAATTTTATCGGAAAAGCAAAACCTTCAGGATAATATATTGTCCTTAAATAAATTACAACTGCCGATTCGAGAAAACCCATTGCCACTGCAAATAAAATAACATAAAATATGGTTCTGAATGTCTGACGGTTCATTTTTAAAATATTTCATTAGTAACATTAAATATCAACTTTTTAACAAAAGTAAATGATAAATCTTAAGGAAATTGTAATTAATAAAAAGATTTATTTTTACCTTTGCAGCCCGAAAACGGGTTAAAATAATCAAGAATAAGCGTTTACTATTTTTATTAACAAATAATTGTTTACAAATTTGTTAAATACTAAATTATAGCCTACTTTTGCACCCCCTTTTACATAGAAAGGTATTTTAAAAGAAACATCATAATAATAATGGATACTTTAAGTTATAAAACTCTGAGTGCTACGCCGGATACCATAAAAAAAGAATGGTATGTAGTTAACGCCGAAAATGAAATTCTGGGTCGTCTGGCATCGAAAGTTGCCAAAATTTTGAGAGGAAAATATAAACCCAGCTACACTCCTAATCTTGATTGCGGGGATAATGTGATCATTATCAATGCCGAAAAAATCAATATCACGGGTGCAAAATGGACAGACAAGGAATATGTTCGTCATTCAGGTTATCCTGGAGGTCAGTCGAAGACAACTCCCAAGGAAATGTTAGCCAAAAAGCCGGGTGCAATTATTGAAAAAGCCGTAAGAGGAATGTTGCCTAAAAATCGTTTGGGTGATGCTCTTTTTCGTAATCTTAAAGTGTACGCAGGCCCCGAACATAAACACGAAGCCCAGTTACCAAAACCGTTAAATCTTAATTCAATTAAATAAGTATGGAAATTATTAATGCTCTTGGCAGAAGGAAGACTGCAGTTGCACGTATTTACCTGAAAGATGGAAATGGTACAATTACTGTTAACAATAAGGATTATAAAGATTACTTTCACACGGGTACATTACAGTACATTGTTCGTCAGGCACTTGAAATACATAATCTGGGCGACAAATACGATATTAAAGCCAATCTCGACGGTGGTGGAATTACCGGACAAGCCGAAGCTCTCCGCCTCGCTATTTCACGTGCATTATGCGAAATAGATCCCGAATATCGCCAGGCATTAAAAAGCAAAGGGCTGATGCGTCGTGATCCACGTATGGTTGAACGTAAAAAACCAGGTCAGAAAAAGGCACGTAAACGTTTCCAATTCAGTAAACGTTAAAATTGAAGGAAGTTTAGTATCTAAATTGCTGAGATTCCTGTTTGTACCGGACTACTCGGCAATTGCTTTTTGAATAGGAATGTAAACTTAAAAATAAAATAAATGGCAAGAACAACTTTTGATGAATTGTTAGATGCAGGTGTACATTTTGGTCACCTTCGTCGCAAATGGAACCCTAACATGGCTCCATATATTTTTATGGAACGTAATGGCATCCATATCATCGACTTATACAAAACCATGGCAAAAATTGATGAAGCAGCCAATGCTTTGAAACAAATTGCCAAATCGGGTAAAAAAATTCTTTTTGTTGCTACTAAAAAACAAGCCAAGGAAATTATTAACGAACATGTTAAAAAAATAGGCATGCCTTACGTTACTGAACGTTGGCCTGGCGGAATGCTAACCAATTTTGCTACCATACGTAAAGCTGTTCGCAAGATGTCGTCCATCGACAAAATGATGAGCAATACCAGTTTCACAAGCATTTCCAAACGCGAACGCCTTCAAATTACCCGCGAACGCGCCAAACTTGAGAAAAACCTCGGTAGCATTGCCGATCTAAGCCGTCTTCCATCTGCAGTATTTGTTGTAGATATACTCAAAGAACACATCGCTATAGCTGAAGCTCATAAATTAAATATTCCAACTTTTGCAATAGTAGACACCAATTCTAATCCTAATGAAGTTGATTTTGCTATTCCTGCAAACGACGACGCTTCAAAATCCATTGATGTCATTATCAGAATAATGGTTCAGGCTATTGAAGAAGGAAATATGGAACGTAAATTAGATCGTGATAAACGTCAGGATGAAGAAAAAGACGAAGCCGAAATCCATACAACTTCCAAAACGATAGAAGAACTCGAAGCCGAAGAAGAAGAAAAAGAAAAAAGAAGATTAAAACGGGAAGCCGACGCTAAAATCGGAAAAATTAAAGATATTACCGAAGAAGGAAGCGACGAAAGTGGCAAACGTCCACGTAAACCGGTTTTAAAGAAACCGTCCGTTCGGAAACCTATTACAAAAAAATAAACTTATAAAATTTAAAAATATGGCAAATATTACTGCTGCTGAGGTCAATAAACTACGACAGATGACCGGCGCCGGCATGATGGATTGTAAAAATGCTCTTGTAGAATCAGAGGGCGATTTTGAAAAAGCTATTGATTTTTTAAGGAAAAAAGGTCAAAAAGTGGCCGCAAAACGTTCCGATCGTGATGCAAACGAAGGAATTGTCCTGGCAAAAACAAATAATGACAAAACCTTTGCTGCGGTTATAATGCTCAGTTGTGAAACCGATTTTGTAGCTAAAAATCAAGAATTTATTGATTTTGCTAATGCCTTGATAAATACAGCAATAGCTATAAAACCCAAAAATACTGAAGAATTATTATCACTGAAATTCACAGAAAGAACTTTTGCAGAAGGCATCAGCGATTTGATCGGAAAAACCGGTGAAAAAATGGAATTGGCTCATTACCTTTTTATTGAAGCACCTATTACTTTTTCATACAACCATCAGGGTAATCGTTTAGCGACTATCGTTGGATTTAATAAAGTCGCAGTTGATGGCATAGAAGAAGTCGGTCACGAAATAGCTATGCAAATAGCCGCAATGGCACCTGTAGCCATTGATAAAGACGATGTTGATCCGCAGACCATTGAAAAAGAAATCGAAATTGGAAAAGATCTGGCACGCCAGGAAGGTAAACCGGAAGAAATGGTTGAAAAAATTGCCCTTGGCAAATTGAATCGTTTCTTTAAAGAAAATACTTTGCTGAACCAGGAATTCATCAGAGAAAACAAGTTAACAGTTCATCAATATCTGCAAAGTCATGATAAAGATTTAACGGTTACTTCTTTCAAACGCTTAAAACTTGGTGAATAATTTTCCTTATCCTCCTAATAAAAAAACCCTCCGAGAATGCTCAGAGGGTTTTTTCTTTTTACTTAATTACTAATTTACCGATAATAGCTTTTTAATATTATCGGATATAGCTTTATTATCTGCTTTACCAGCAAGTTGCTTAGCAGCTATTCCCATTACTTTACCCATATCTTTAACAGAACTTGCACCAGTTTCAGCTATTATTTTTTTTAAAATATCCACCAGCTCGTCATTTCCCATTTGCGCCGGAAGGTATTTTTCAATAATATTTGCCTGAAAAATTTCTGAATCAGCCAGTTCTGCGCGATTTTGAGACGCATACACTTCCGCAGCTTCCTTACGTTGTTTTACCAGACGCTGAAGCAGTTTCAATTCTGCATCCCGAGTTATACCGGAAGCGCCATCTTTTGTTTTTTCGAGTAAAACTGCCGACTTTATTGCCCGCAGCGCCTCTAATTTTTCTTTTTCCCTTGCCAGCATTGCTGTTTTAATGTCGGCATTAATTTGTTCTTCGAGAGTCATTATATAATATTATTAATCAGGCTTATTGCCTTTTGTAAATGGATTTTCTTCACTAAATTTAGGACTATCACTATCGAGGGTAAACTTAGAAATCTGAGAATCGGAAGAAGCTGGAGTATCTGTAAGAGACACATTCCGTCGAACATAGGCCGGAACACTTTCTAAATTTGACAGAACTACCGGATTTTTGAGCTTGGTACTCAACTCGCGCAAACGTTTGATGCGTTCCATTGCAATAGCATCATTTTCACCTTTTGCTGTTTCTAATTTCTCTGTATTTCTGTCTTCAGCCGGTTTAAATACCGGTTCAAATGAAGTACTTTTTTCAGTTTCAATTGCTTTGTTTTGAATCAAAACCGGTTCATTAATCTGTGTCGACACCTTTTTAATTTCCATTTGCGAAGGAATGATATCAAAATTAATAACCGGGGATTTTTCTGAAATATAAAATTCAGAGGGTTGAGGCTTTGTTTCTTCCTCCTCTAAATGACGATTAACCAAATGGATTTGTTCTTCTTTAGGTTCCATGGGTTCTATGGATTGCCTTTCCGTATTTTTATTTTCCTGAACACTACCCATCGTGTGTACTATTTTCTCTCTGATGGGGAGTTGTTCATTCTTATTTTTTGAATCAAATCCAGTGGCAATTAAAGTAATCGAGATTTTTTTATCAAGATTTTCATCTATTCCGCTTCCCCAAATCAGATTGGTATCGGTACCGGTTTCATTTTTTATATAATCAGTAATTTCGCTTAATTCGTCCATCGTAATTTCTTCGCTACCCGATGCAATATAGAGCAGCATTTTAGCAGCCCCGCGTATGTTGCAATCATCGAGTAATGGAGATGATAACGCAGCCTGAATAGCCTCTAAGGCCCGATGTTCGCCTTCTGCAACACCTAATCCCATAAGCGCTTTTCCTCCATCCTTCATCACAGCTCTAACATCTTTCAAATCAACGTTTACATGTCCGGCTACGGTAATTAGTTCTGCAATTCCTTTGGCAGCAGTAGTCAACACATCGTCGGCTTTGGCAAAAGCAGAAGTCAAGGTAAGATTACCGTATAGTTCGCGAAGTTTCTCATTGCAAATAACCAACATGGTATCGCAATATTTTTTTAATTCTTCGATACCGTCTTCTGCCTGCTCTTTGCGTTTCCGGCCTTCAAACAAAAAAGGCATGGTAACGATACCTACCGTAAGAACGCCCAATTCTCTGGCAACAGATGCGATTATTGGTGCTGCACCCGTTCCGGTTCCACCTCCCATGCCCGCTGTAATAAACAACATCTCGGTATTTTGTTGTAATAAATCTTTAATGTCATCTAAACTTTCCAATGCAGAATTTTTTCCGACAAGTGGATCATTTCCAGCGCCTAATCCCGTTTCGCCCAACTGAATTTTCATGGGTATCGGGCTCATTTGCAAAGCCTGGGCATCGGTATTACAAAGGATGAAATCAACATCTACAATACCTTGTTTAAACATGTGATTTACAGCATTGCTGCCACCACCGCCGACTCCAAATACTTTAATAATAGAGCTTTTATTTTTGGGTATATCAAATTTGAACATGTTTTCCATTTTTTTCCACTTTAAAATTAATTCAAATATAAAACGACTGGAGTTTTTTTTAAAATATTTATCAACAGGTGAATTGTTAATATCTTTATTTTACGCTGTCGGGTTGTTCTTCAAAAAACCGCTTCATAATTTCAAAAATTGATTTTTTTGCTGGTTTGGGTTGAGAAGAAGATTTAGCTTCCAAATCGTTGCTAAATTCCTTGTTTTTACTCTTTTCTTTATTCAACCTGTCCAAAGCAATAAGGACTAAACCAACGCCAGTAGCATACATCGGACTAGCCATCTCTGCAGGTACTCCTTTTGCCAAATGTTCGTTTGGATAGCCAATACGAGTTTCCATTCCGGTTTTAAACTCAGTTAATTGTCGTATATGCTTCAGATGTGCACCGCCACCGGTAAGCACAATTCCGGCATGTAATTTTTTTTGCAAACCCGAATTTTTAATTTCAAACCCAATAAAATCAATAATCTCTCCCATACGGGATTGGATAATGTTCGCAAGGTTTTTCAATGTAATTTCCTTGGGTGGCCGTCCCCTTAAGCCAGGAATAGACACTACTTCATCATCCCGGTTTTCTTCTGCCATAGCAGAACCAAATTTAACTTTAAGTTCCTCGGCATGTTTTTTCAGTATGGAACACCCTTCTTTCACATCCTCAGTAACGATCTCTCCACCAAAAGGGATAACAGCAGTATGGCATATTATTCCTTCTTTAAAAATAGCGATATCGGTAGTACCTCCACCAATATCTACCAAAACCACCCCTGCTTCCTTTTCATCTTCGCTAAGTACAGCTTCGGCAGAAGCTAAAGGTTCAAGGATCAATGCTTCTACTTCCAAACCGGCTTTTCTTACACATTTAACAATATTCCGCGCAGCAGTAGTCTGGCAAGTAATAATATGGAAATTTGCCTCTAACGAAACACCCTCCATACCCTTGGGTTGCTTGATGCCTGGTTCACCATCCACAATATAATATTGTGGAATTACATCAATAATTTCTTCTCCCGGGCTCATGGCAAGCTTATACATGTCTTCGGTAAGCATATCAATATCTTCCTGACTAATTTCGCTTTCACTATTTTTACGGATAATACTTCCATGATGTTGTAAACTACGAATATGCAACCCGGCAATACCAACATTTACTGCCCGGATTTCAACATCCGATTTGTCGCTCGCTTCTTTTAAGGCTGCAATGATCGAGTTCGTTGTATTTTCAATATTCGCAACAACACCTCTTTTTACACCAATAGATTCAGCTTTTCCACAACCGAGTATTTCAACTTTCCCGAATTCATTTTTTTGGCCAACAATTACGGCAATTTTAGTCGTGCCTATATCCAACCCGACAATTATTTCAGATGTTCCCATTTGATACTTTTTTTGAACAAACTACTTGATTTTTAAATTTTAAATTTATGATATTATATTTATCCCACCCCACCTTTGTAAGTCCTTTACGATAAAACAGAATCAGATTTTCAAACTTTTGCGACATCTGGTTTGTATCACCAAAAATAATCAAATGATTTCCAACTTTTGGTATTAATTCCATTTCATCTGAATTATCAATATAAATCTGGTCAACCAGAGAAAGTAAGGGTGTATGAGTGTTTAAATATTTCGCCAGCCAAAATGCTTTATAAAGACCAGAACTGGACTTCAGACTATCTTCTTTATTTTGTGGATTTATAATCAGCTTTTTAAGCTGCGGATAGCTTTCTTTTATCCAACCATTTACAACTACAACCCTTGCCGTTTTCAACGGACGAGTTGGCATTAAATACCCTTGACCATCAATATAAAAATTAATATCATCCTGATTCACAACTCTTATTATCGGTTGCCGTTGGAATATTTTAATTTTTATGATTCCATCTATAGTTGAATAGACATCCGCTTTGGCAATATAAGCATTATTATTTAGAGCATTTTCAATTTTATCAATATTTATTGTTGACAATAAACGACCTACCAATAATGAATCGGCATTTTTTACAATTTTATAAATATCGCTCCTTGTAATAAGCGTATCAGACTGAGCATAATCTATAGAAATTTCGATATTCTTACACAGAGTTTTTCGATACTGAAAATTGGCAAAGCCAACTAAAACGAGCAAGCCCGATAGCAGAACCGTCCAGAACGAAATAGCAAGAATACGTTTAAAGTTCATTTTCTTATTAATATAATTACCTGTTTTTTAAAGTTTCCTCTATAATAGGAACCAAACGATCGATATCGCCGGCACCCAGAGTCAGCAATACTTCCAATTTTGTATTTTTAATCAATTCATCAACTAATTGATCCTTACTTAATAATGTTTTATTTGGATTTTTAATTTTTCGTAAAAGCATTTCCGAATCAATTCCCTTGATAGGCAATTCGCGAGCCGGATAAATGGGTAATAAAATTATTTCGTCCAACAAATCAAGACTCAGCGCAAATTCGTCAGCAAAATCCCTTGTCCGGGAATAAAGATGCGGTTGGAAAATACCTGAAATTTTCTTCCCCGGAAACAAATGTCTGGCTGAAGTAATACAAGCTTTCAATTCCGCAGGATGATGCGCATAATCATCAATATAGATCATTCCTGGATTATTAATCCGGAAATCGAACCTACGTTTTACGCCCAAAAAGCTACCAAGTCCTGTCCGTAATTCTTGCTCGCTAACTCCATTTAAATACGCGACGGCTAAAGCTGCAATGGCATTTTCCACATTAAATAAGCCAGGCAAACCTAACTTCATATTTTTCATCACCTTATCAGGCGTTACAAAATCAAACGTATACAATCCATTTTGAATTTGTATATTTTCGGGAAAAAAACCAGCACCATTTTCAAGGGAATAGCTATACAAAATGGATTGATTATCCGGATTTAGATTCAGATTCACTCCTTTTTTAATAATTAAATTACCCTTGGGTTTTACCTGTGAAGCAAACTGAACAAAAGCCAGTTGTAATTGATTTTTATTTTTATAAATATCCAAATGGTCAGCATCGGCTGAAGTAATGATGGCTGAATGCGGATGCAGATGCAAAAAAGAGCGGTCAAATTCATCGGCTTCAGCCACCAACAGATTGCTTTTATCGGATAACAACAGGTTGGTTTGATAATTCTTGGCAATCCCGCCCAAAAATGCCGTACAATCTAAGCTTGATTGTTTTAATAAATGTGCCGTTAATGTTGACGTCGTGGTCTTTCCATGCGTTCCGGCAATAGCTATGGTTTTAAAACTATCGGATAGAATTCCAAGTATTTCCGAGCGTTTCATCATCGGAATTTTATTTTCGATAAACCATTGGTATTCTTTATTATTTGCGGGAATAGCTGGCGTATAGATTACTACATCCACATTTTCAGGCAATAATTGAATATTTTCCTCAAAGTGAATGTTCATTCCTTCTGCCATAAGTTCATCGGTAAGCTGCGACGGAGTTTTATCGTAACCGAAGACATTTTTCTTTTTCGATTGAAAAAATCTTGCCAGGGCGCTCATGCCAATACCGCCAATGCCTAAAAAATAAATTGTATTTATTTTATTCAGATTCAATCTTTTATTTTTTATTTGATTAATTTTAAAATTTCATCTGCAATATTATTTGCCGAATCTTTAAATGCTAATTTTTTAATATTTTCCTGTAATAATTGTTGTTCGGGAATATTATTTAACAAATCGATCAGTATGGGGCCCAGTTTCTGCCGGGCTTCCGAATCCCTTACCAAAACAGCGGCATGGTTATTAACCAGTGTCATAGCATTTTTAGTCTGATGATCCTCTGCAACATTTGGAGAAGGAATCAAAATAACCGGCTTGCTTACCGAACATAATTCCGATATAGCAATGGCTCCGGCACGTGAAATGACCAAATCGGCAACAGCATATGCGAAATCCATATGCGAAATAAAATCAAATGCCTTAATTCCATAATTCTCAAAAGGTTTTACGACTTCTCTTGCTATTTCATAATAGTTTTTTCCTGTCTGCCAAATCACCTGTAAGCTGTTTTGTTTAAAAAGTTCCAGGTTTTTTTGAATGCTTTCGTTTATGGTCAAAGCGCCTAAACTTCCACCGATAACAAGAAGAATTTTTTTATTTTCATTTAATCCGAAAAAACGTAATGCTTCTGCACGTTTTCCTTCCAATTCTGTAACTTCCTGGCGTATTGGATTTCCGGCCTGCACGATCTTTTCTTTGGGAAAAAACCGTTCCATACCATCAAATGCAACAAAAATTTTAGTAGTTGATTTGGCTAATATTTTGTTGGTAACACCGGCAAAAGAATTTCCCTCCCAAATAGCTGTAGATATGCCCATTTTAGCAGCGGCTTGTAACATCGGACCGCTGGCATATCCTCCAAAACCCACCACAACATCAGGCTGAAATTCTTTAATTATTTTTCGCGACCGATATAAGCTAACAAGTACTTTGAAAGGAAACATTAAATTATCAATGGTAAGCCTCCGTTGGAATCCACTAATCCATAATCCAACAATAGGATAACCATTGGCAGGAACTTTTTCCATTTCCATACGGCCTTTAGCTCCAACAAAAAGGATTTCAATATCCTGAACTTTGTTTTTCAAGGCATTGGCTATAGCAATAGCTGGGAAAATATGACCACCAGTACCACCGCCACTGATAATTATTTTAATCTTTTTCTGTTGCATTGTTATCGGTTGTTTGTATCGGTTGCTGAATCGGTTGATCAACTATTTTGCTAACACTTATAATGACTCCCAATGAGATACAGGTTAACCAAATAGAAGTTCCTCCCATACTTACCATCGGCAGCGTTTGTCCGGTAACCGGCAAAATATTTACGGCTACGCCCATATTAATTAATGCCTGAAAAACAAGACTAAAGGTAAGACCAATCACCAACAACGAACCGAAAATCGTAGGACATTTTGTGGAGATGCGAATACCTCGATATAATAAAATTAAATAAAGTAAAAGTATAATTATTCCGCCAGTAAATCCAAATTCCTCAATGATGATAGCATAAATAAAATCGGAATACGGATGTGGCAAAAAGTTTTTCTGAGTACTGTTTCCTGGCATTTTACCAAAAATCCCGCCTGTAGCAATTGCAATTTTAGCCTGATCAACCTGGTAACGATCGGTACTATCGCCCTTGACAAACCTTTCCATCCGGTTATGAGCAGTACCCAAACGACCGAAATGTGATAGTTTGTCTCCAGCCAAATATACAATCAGACCCATAGCAATACAGCCAGCAAAAACAATTCCAAGATGTTTCAGGTTTGCTCCTCCAAAATACATCAAAAAAATACAATCGGCAAACACTAAAACCGCTGTTGAAAAATTAGATGGAAAAATTAATACACAAACTACAGATATGCTAATAAAAATTGGCAAAAACGTTTTTTTAAAATCGTTTATTTCATTCTGATTTTTAGTTAATAATCTTGCAACAAACATAATAAGTGCCAATTTAGCAAATTCAGAAGGCTGGAAAGTTACTCCAAGCACCTCATACCATCGTGCAGCGGTATTAATTATTGCTCCAACAAGAAACAGCAAGGCTAAAGCTGGCAAGGTTAAAAAATAGAGAATGGCAGACAGCTTATAAAATTTATTATAATCAATTAGATGTGTAAAATACACAAGCAACAATCCAACAATTAAAATAATGATCTGTTTAAGCAGATAATATTCTGTATTTCCATGTCTTAAACGAAAAGCAAGCGTGCCCGTTGAGCTATAAACTGCCAGAACGGAGAAAACGGACAAAAGCAGAACTATTGCCCAAATTACTTTATCGCCTTTGATGCTTTTTAATAATTTTATCATAATAAATTGTAAATGTATTTTTTATAACATTTGCACTGCTGTTTTAAATTGATTACCACGATCTTTATAATTTTCAAACAAATCGAAACTTGCACAAGCCGGAGATAGCAAAACTACATCGTCAGGCATACCTAAATGGTAGGCCATATTCACTGCTTCTTTTATATCCTGTGTTTCCTCTATAGTTGGAACCAGATCTGCAAAAGCACTATAAAGTTTTTTATTATCAATACCAAGACAAATTATTGCTTTCACTTTCGCTTTAATCAGATTTTTTAAAAGCGAGTAATCGTTGCCTTTATCCAAGCCACCTACGATCCAGATAACTGGTTTCTGCATGCTTTCAAGTGCATACCAGGTTGAATTTACATTCGTGGCTTTTGAATCATTAATAAATTCAATACCATGAATATTCGCCACCCTTTCCAATCGATGTTCAATATTCTGAAAATCCGACAAACACTGTTTTATGGTTTCTTTTCTAATTTCCAATAACCGACTGGCTATTCCGGCGGCCATAGAATTGTAAGTATTATGTTTACCCTGAAGTGCTAACTCGTCTAATTTCATACTCGTTATATTTTCTTTGATATTGATTATTAATTCTCTTTCTTTTATATACGCTCCTTCTTCGACAAATGATTTATTAATTGTAAAAGGATAAAGTTTTGATTGTACATTCCGCTTTGCCAATTCCGTTACGATTATCTCATCATCAAAACAGTATATTAGTGCATCTGCCGTGGTTTGATTTTGAATTATTCTGAATTTTGAATCTACATAATTCATAAAATTATTATCGTATCTATCCAAATGATCGGGAGTAATATTCATTAAAACCGCAATGTCAGCCTTAAAACTATACATTCCATCTAACTGGAAACTACTGATTTCTAAAACATAGTAATCAAAGTCATTTTCAGCTACCTGCAATGCAAAACTATTTCCAACATTTCCGGCCAAGCCTACCTTATATCCTGCTTTTTTTAAAATATGATAAATAAGCAGGGTAGTTGTGGTCTTGCCATTGCTACCCGTAATGCAGATTTTCGTTGCCTGGGTATATCGGGCAGCAAATTCAATTTCAGATATTACCGGTATTCCTTTTCCCCTGATTTCCTGAATAACAGTCGAATTATCTGGAATACCCGGACTTTTAATTACCTCATCTGTATCTAAAATCAAATTGTTGGAATGTTTTCCTTCTTCAAATTTAATATCATGCTGTAAAAGAACGTTTTTATACTCTTGTTTGATTTGCCCGTTATCCGAAACAAATACATTAAAATTATTTTTCTTAGCTAAAACTGCAGCTCCAACCCCACTTTCACCCGCTCCCAAGATTGTAATCTGCATTTTTTATTTATCTGATCTTTAATGTTATTACAGTTAAAATAGCTAAAACAATACCTATGATATAAAATCTCAGAACAATCTTAGGTTCGGCATATCCCGACAATTGATAATGATGATGCAATGGCGCCATTTTAAAAATTCTTCTGCCTTCGCCATATTTCCGTTTTGTCCGTTTAAAATAAGCTACCTGCAATACAACAGATAAATTTTCAACAAAAAATATTCCACATAAAATAGGTATTAACAACTCTTTACGAATCATTATGGCAAATACGGCAATGACGCCACCAATGGATAAACTACCCGTATCGCCCATAAAAACCTGGGCAGGATAGGTATTGTACCACAAAAAGCCAACGCAGGCTCCTACAAAAGCACTAATATAAATAGCTAATTCGCCCGTATTTGGTATATACATTATATTCAAATAGTTAGCAAAGAAAATATTGCCAGAAACGTACGCCAATATTCCCAGCGTAGTTCCAGCAATGGCTGATGTGCCTGTTGCCAAACCATCCATCCCATCGGTCAGGTTTACTCCGTTGGACACTGCAGTAATTATTAGAATGACTACGGGAATAAAAATAAGATAGGCCCATTTTTCATAGTCTTTCCCTAAAAAAGCCAATAAAACCGCATAATCAAACTCATGATTTTTTACAAAAGGAATGGTTGTTTTGGTAGATTTTATAGCCTGTTTAGAAAACAAGCCTGGGGCTTCTTTCACATTTTCAATATTAAGTGCTTTGGTTGTTTTTACATAAGCCTGATCTTTTATCTTTTCGCGAATAACCACGCTATCATTAAAATACAACATCGATCCGACAATCAAACCCAATCCAACCTGTCCCAGGATTTTAAATTTGCCAGCCAAACCTTTTTTATCCTTTTTGAAAACTTTAATGTAATCGTCAATAAAGCCAATAATTCCAAGCCAAATAGTAGAAATAATGATAATTAAGACATAAACATTATTCAGTTTGGCAAACAATAAGGTAGGTATAAGTATCGCTCCAAGGATAATTAGCCCTCCCATGGTTGGTGTGCCTTTTTTTTCTTTTTCACCTTCAAGTCCCAAATCCCTTACAACTTCGCCTATTTGTTTCTTATGCAAATAATTGATTAGTCGTTTACCAAATAATAATGAAATGATGAGCGATGTAATTACCGCCAGAGAAGCTCGAAAAGAAATATAATGAAACAATCCGGCTCCTGGAAAATCGAATACTTTATCTAAATAATTGAATAAGTAGTAAAACATTTGATAAATTTTTTAATTAATAGAAAATCCGTTCATTAATTATTTGTTTAATAATATTTCCCTAAGTATTTCCTTATCATCAAAATGATGTTTTTCTCCTTTACTATCCTGATATTTTTCATGCCCTTTTCCGGCTACCAGGATAATGTCTTTTGGTTTCGCCAAAGCACAGGCCGTTTTAATTGCCTCACGGCGATCAACAATGGAAAGCACTTTGCGTGAAAACTGAGGCTCAATTCCCTTTTTCATATCATTGATAATGGCTTCTGGTTCTTCCGACCGGGGATTGTCTGAGGTTATAATTATCCGATCGCTTAATTTACATGCAATTGCTGCCATTATGGGTCGTTTGCTATGATCGCGATCGCCGCCGCAACCAACCACTGTTATCAGTTGCTCATCGCCAGAACGAATGTTGCCAATAGTAGTAAGCACATTCTTAAGGGCATCCGGTGTATGCGCATAATCCACTATAGCAATAATGCCATCCGAAGAAATGAAATAGTCAAATCTTCCCTCAGCCGATTCCAGATTGCTCAAAATCGTTAAAACCTTTATTTTATCTTCTCCAAGCAAAACAGCCGTTGAATAAACCGCTAAAAGATTATATGCATTAAATTCACCTACTAATCGCGACCAGACTTCTTCGCCATCAACATTCAATTTCAGTCCAGCAAATTGATTTTCTATTATTTTACATTTAAAATCGGCTAAATTTTTTAATGCATACGTCTTTTTTTCAGCTTTCGTATTTTGAAGCATTACCAGCCCGTTTTTATCATCAACATTTGTCAACGCAAATGCCTGTGATGGTAGCCCATCAAAAAATGCTTTTTTAGCCTTGATGTATTCATCAAACGTCTTATGGAAGTCCAAATGGTCAAGCGTAATATTTGAAAATACACCTCCGGCAAATTCAAGACCAGCTATTCGATTTTGAACAATAGCATGCGAGCTAACTTCAATAAAGCAATGAGTAACACCCCGATCACACATTTTTCTTAACATCAAATTTAATGTTATGGCATCGGGCGTAGTATGCGTGGCAGCTATTTCTTCATCGTCTATCATGTTTTTAACAGTGGAAAGCATTCCAACATGATAACCTAACTGGCGGAAAAGATTGAATAACAAGGTAACAAAAGTCGTTTTTCCGTTAGTTCCGGTTATTCCTATTAATTTTAATTTCGAAGAAGGACTATCATAGAAATTTGATGCTATCACTCCAAGGGCATATCCACTGCTGATTACTTTAACATAAGTAATATCGGCAACTTTTTCTGTTGGAATATTCTCACATACAATAGCTATCGCCCCATTATGAATAGCTTGACCGATAAACAGATGACCATCGGAAGTGGTTCCTTTCACGGCTACAAAAAGGCTCCCGGGCTTTACCTGGCGGGAATCAAAACATACAGATTGAATTTCAACATCAGTTGATCCAACCAATACCTTAATTCCGGTTCTATATAATATTTCGTTTAACTTTTTCAATAGTTTATTTTTATGTTCCTAAATCCAAAGTAATTACATTACCTTTTTCAATTCTGCTTCCAGCTACTACCGATTGGTTTTTAACCATTCCCCGCCCTTTAATTTTCACCTTTAAACCAAGATTTTCAAGGACATATAAGGCATCTTTAATTCCCATACCCGTAACATCAGGAACAACACCTTTGCTTATTCGCTTATCCGTCAGGGTAATAAAATTATGGTTATTCGACGCTGATGCCCAAACAGATAATGCTGGTTGTTTAATAATTTTATAACCCATGGTTTTATAAATGGCCTCCAAATCCTGACTTTTGCCAGAAGATGTTGGAGGAAAATAATTGCCCGATAATGTTTTTGTAGTGGTTTGCTGAATCTTAACATTGCTTGCATATACCCTGTCGGCAATTTCTTTGAATACCGGAGCAGAAATAGAAGCGCCATAATATCTGCCTTTTTTAGGATTACTAATAACAACTATACAAGTATATTTTGGATCATCGGCAGGAAAATAACCCACAAACGAAGCATTATATGCATCTACTTCATAATTTTTGCCAGCACTATTGAAAATTTTCGCAGTTCCGGTCTTTCCGGCTATTTTATATATTGAATTTTTTAAATTTTTTGCAGTCCCTTTTGTAACAACACCTTCCATTAATCTTTTCACTTTTTTAAGGGTAGATGGAGAACAAATTGCTGGATTTAAAACCGTAGGTAAAAATATTTTTTCGGTTTTACCTAAATCTTTTATTTCCTTTACAAACATTGGTTTTACCATCACCCCATTATTTGCAACGGCATTATACATCGTCAATACCTGAAGTGGAGTCATTTCGACTCCGTAACCATAGGCCATTCGATCAAGATTGTTCTTCACCGCTACAAAATAAGGGCTGGGTTCTCCGCTTATTTCAATTCCAAGAGGTTTATCAATCCTCATTTTGCTTAGTTGCTGGCTAAATTTTTGGCGATTGGATCCAAAAGCTTTATAAACAATATCGGCTATTCCAACGTTGGAAGAAAGCTCGAAAGCACGAGCTACCGAAACATTACCATAACCGCTTTCATGCGAATCGACAACCGGAGATTTACCATCAAAAGACTTTATTCCAGTATTTACTATCGTATTGGTATCAAACCTTCCGTCCTCTAAAACAGCAATTACAGAAGCCAGTTTAAAGGTTGATCCCGGATCGGCTCTTCCACCAATGGCATAATTAAACTTGTCGGTATAGCTGCCATCATTATTCTTGCTAAGATTGGCAATAGCTTTAATATAGCCTGTTTGCACTTCCATAAGAATAGTACATCCCCAATCAGCCTGATTGGTATCCAAACATGCTAATAATGCATTTTGAGCAACATCCTGAAAATTAATGTTAATGGTAGTAATAATATCTTTACCATTTTGAGCTTCAATTTGGTTGGTTCCATTTACAGGACGATATGAAGCATCTGCCATACGTTCCACCAGACGTTTGCCATTTTCACCACTTAAAACTTTGCTATAAGCTCCCTCAAGCCCCACATCATTTTCAACGCCATCTTTATCCCACCCAATAGTCCTGTAAGCAAGTGTTTTAAATGGATAATCACGCATAGTATTTTGATATACAATAAGTCCACCCACATTTTTATTCCAACCAAAAATTGGAAAACTTTTGATCCGCTTTAGTTGTGAATAATTGACCTTTCTCTTAATCAACACATTGCGTTTTCCGTTTTTTCGAGCCTGCTTTAGTTCATTTTTATACCATTTGGCAGATTTTTCGGGAAATACCAAGGCTAAACTATCGGCCAAAGCAGCAATATGATTTTTAAAAATACTATCCTGTTTTATTACCTGAGAATCCCAATACAAGTCAAATACAGGAATGGATGTAGCTATAAATGTTCCATCGTCGGAGCAAATATTGCCTCTGACAGCAAAAATAGTATCATAATGTATGGTTTGTTTTTGTGCAATTTCTTTCCATTTTTTTCCTTCATAAAATTGAATTTTAATTACTTGCGACAAAATAACAATCCCAAAAATGAACAAGGCAACATAAACCCAATACATTCTTTTTAATATTTGCTGTTTTCTTTCGTCCATTTTAATTCAATTCTCTGATTATTTCTTTAAAAAGAAATGCTATCCATCGGTTCCAATACAATTTTGTAAGGCGGAACAGTAGCTTCTTTCAATCCGGAAGTCTTAATTTTTTTTACAACTTCCGACTGTCGGCTCAAGTACATTAATTTTGATTGAGTTGAAATTTGTTCATAATTAAGTTCATTAATTTCTTTTTTAAGGTTGCTGATAGCAATAGCCTTTTTCTGAGCCTGAAAAGTATTAGCTATATAAATGATTGCCAATAAAAAAACATAAAGAAAAAAAGGTAAAAGTTTAACTAAATTTTTTTTAGTTAAAATAGTTCCATCCAATATGCTATGAATTACCCTTTGGAAGGAAATAACTTTAACCGAAAACTTAGCCTTTTTCTTCGCCTTTTTTTTCGGTTCCGCAACCTTCGGAATTTGTTTCTCCTTTAATATATTCGACGATGCCATTTGCTAATATTTTTCAGCTATCCTTAATTTTGAACTCCTTGCCCGGTTATTTTCATTAAGTTCATCCTGAGATGCAATAATGGGTTTCCGGTTAATTAATCTAAAAGGCACCATTGGATTCCCAAAAAAATCCTTTTTAACCTCTCCCTCAAAATTTCCTGCTTTAAAAAAGTTCTTTACCAAACGATCCTCCAACGAATGGTATGACATTACGACCAATCGTCCGCCGGGTTTTAGTACTTCACCTGCTTGAATCAATAAATCCTTTAATGCATCCATTTCGCTATTAACTTCTATTCTCAATGCCTGAAAAACCTGGGCCAGATACTTGTTTTCAGTACGTTTATCAATACAACTCGCTATTGCTTCCTTTAAAGCAACGGTAGAATTTATTTCCTTTTCATTTCTAAAATGTATAATCGTGTTAGCTAATTTTGCCGCATTTCGCACTTCACCATATTGGCTAAAAAGTAGTTTCAGCTGATTTTCAGTATACTTATTTACAACATACCTAGCAGTAAGCTTTTTACGTTCATCCATTCGCAAATCCAATTCACCGTCAAATCGTGTTGAAAAGCCCCTGTCGGGAGAATCAATCTGATGCGACGAAACCCCTAAATCTGCAATAATTCCATCTACCGGCAAAGCATTATATAATCTTAAAAAATTTTTTAAATATCTGAAATTCTGATTTAATAAAAGAAAACGATCGTCTTCAATCCGATTTTGAATAGCCTCTTCATCCTGGTCAAAAGCAATCAAACGACCTGTGGTGATATTCTTTAGGATTTCACGGGAATGCCCTCCACCGCCAAAAGTTACATCCACATAAATTCCCTCTGGATTAATATTTAATCCATCAATACATTCCTTTAACATAACCGGGCGATGGTAATCCATGATAATCACTTATTAAATGAACCTCCCATGATTTCTTCTACCGATTTTTCAAATTCTACCGGATCGTACTTAACCACCTGTTCATAAGCATCTTTATCCCAAATTTCAATTTTATCCAAAGCTGCTGCTACCACAATATTTTTCTTTATTCCCGAATATTCAAGTAAATCCTTTGGGATTAATAATCTTCCTGCCGGATCAAGTTCTACGGTCTTTGCACCAGCCATTAATATTCTGATAAAATCATCCGTTCTGGTGGTAAAACGGTTGATTTGCACTAATTTTTCATACTGTACCTTCCACTCACACATGGGGTAAAGCTCAATAAAACGATGAAAAACACTACGTTTCATCGTAAACCCATCATTCAGAACTTCAGACAGTTGTTTACGAAATGCAGCAGGAAAGGGCAACCTTCCCTTGGCATCAATTTTACATTCGTAAACACCGATTAGATTGAACATGTGTGTTTTTTTAAAATTAGGTTTTAAGGTGTAAATGTAATACAAATTTTCCTACTTTCTCCTACTTTTTACCACTTTTATTAAAAATAAGCGTTTTTTTTAATAACTTTTAAATTTAAAAAATTTTTTTCGTTGATTTTATGACATTTAGCAATTTCGGTGTTCATAACTTTTTTTAAAAATTTAAATGAACCAATGTTGCGATTTTTTTAAATTGGCAATATTTGTTTGATATTTCTCGTTAAATTTGTTGTGCTAAAAGATATTAATACACAGTAAATGGAATTTACCGATAATCAACCTCAAGTCAATCATACCCCTGTTCCGTTAATAAATCTCGAAAATATTATCAGAAGTAAAAATCCACGTCTGTTAAAAATTTTGCCCAGTTTTATTCTTGAGTATATCAGGAAAATAATACATGAATCCGATTTAAATACAGCACTTCAATTGTATCACGACAAGCAGGGGATTGATTTTATAAATTCCATTTTAAAGGAATTTAAGGTCATCGTTCAGCATGAAGGAATTGAAAATTTATTATTAAGCAAACGTCATATTATAGCATCCAACCATCCTTTAGGCGGGCTGGATGGATTGGCTTTGATGGGCGTAGCAGGCAGCGTACGTAGCGATATTATTTTTCCTGTAAACGATTTGTTGTTAAACCTGCCTAATTTACGAAGTCTATTTATCCCTATTAATAAGCACGGCACCAACAATCAAAATATCAAAATCTGGGAAGATACTTTTGCTTCCGATTGTTCGTTGCTATACTTTCCTGCCGGCCTGTGTTCGCGTAAAATAAGCCATGAAATTATTGATCTCGAATGGAAAAAAACGTTTGTTTCAAAAGCCAGGCAATATCAGCGAGATGTAATACCGACGTTTATATCAGGAAAAAATTCTAACTTTTTTTACAGATTAGCTAATTTCAGAAAATGGCTTGGCATAAAGAGTAACTTCGAAATGCTTTATCTTGTTGATGAAATGTACAAACAGAGAGACAAGATTATAAAGATCCATTTTGGAAAACCCATTGATTATAAAATATTTGATAAACGTTTTTCAGATAAGCAATGGGCCGAACAAGTAAAAAAATATGTTTACGCCATTGGCAAGGGCGAAAAAGCAGATTTTAACACATTTTTAGATAATAATTGATTTTTTTAGAATATGGAAACGATAATCCCTTCCGTAAAAAAGCCATTACTGGTAGCTGAACTTACCTCGGATAAGTTTTTACGGAAAACTAATAACGGCAATAACGAAATTTATATCATCAACCACCATAATGCTCCAAATGTTATGGAAGAAATCGGGCGACTTCGTGAAATAACGTTCAGGGAAGCCGGAGGTGGTACCGGTAAGGCAATCGATATCGACGAATTTGACACAGCTGAAAAACCATATCAACAATTAATAGTATGGGATCCTAAAAATCAGGAAATTGTAGGTGGATATCGTTATATCCATTGTAAAGACATTCCTTTTGATGAAAATGGCCAGCCTTGGCTTGCAACGAGCGAACTTTTTCATTTCAAAAAGAATTTTATTGAGAATTATTTACCCTACATGATTGAACTGGGACGTTCCTTTGTTCAACCCATATATCAGCCAATGAACAATCTACGGAAAGGCATGTATTCACTGGATAATATTTGGGACGGATTAGGCGCTTTAACTGTTGATAATCCTGATGCAAAATTCTTTTTTGGGAAAATCACCATGTATCCTAAGTACAATATCATTGCAAGAGATATGATTCTGTTCTTTCTGGACAAATATTTTTACGATAGCGATCAACTTGTTTATCCTTTAGAACCCATAGCTATTAAAACGGATAAAAAATTACTCGAGAGTACATTTTCGGGGAACAATTATGAAGAAAATTTTAAAATTCTACTTCGCACTGTCAGAAAGTATAACGAAACGATACCTCCTTTGGTAAATGCCTACATGAATTTATCTTCATCCATGAAAGTATTTGGCACCGCAATCAATCACGGATTTGGGCAAGTTGAAGAAACTGGAATTATTATTAATATTGCCGACATCTATCCATCGAAAAAAGAGAGGCACGTCAATTCATACATAAAAAACAAAACCATTTAATGATAATTCATTCTTCTCATTACCTGATCAGTAGCCCCGAAGTATTCGCTTGTCCTAAGCCTGATTTACCCGAATATGCCTTCATCGGACGGTCAAACGTAGGCAAATCTTCGCTGATTAATATGATTACCAATAATAAAGGATTAGCCAAAACATCAAGCACTCCTGGAAAAACACAATTTATCAATCATTTTATCATTAATAATGAATGGTATTTAGCTGATTTACCAGGTTATGGTTTCGCAAAAACGGCAAAAATCAACCGCGATAAATGGGAAAAAATGATTAAAGATTACCTGTTAAAACGCCCCAATCTTTTATCAACATTTGTATTGATTGATTCACGAATAGAGCCTCAACAAATAGATATTGATTTCATTGAGTGGCTGGAGCTACAAAATTTACCATTTGTCCTCGCCTTTACAAAAAAAGATAAGCTCTCACGTGGAGAGCTTACTCATAATCTTGATGTTTACAAAAAGCGTTTGTTACAAAACTGGGAAACGCTACCTCCTATTTTTACAGTTTCAGCAAAACAAACTGAGAGTAAAACCGAACTTCTTCAATTTATTGAAGATACTAATAAATTGTTTAAAATTTAGACAAATTCTACCAATAATTGTTTAAACGTAATAAGGTCGCCGGTTTTTACATACACATTTTTAATCACTCCATCCATCGGAGACATTATTTGATTCGTCATTTTCATTGCATCCATATGCAATAAAACGCTTCCTTTTTTAATCTTACTACCTCCGGTTACCATAATTTTTTTAACGGTACCTGGTATGAATGAATAAACCTTCTTGGGATCGGGTTTAACATAGGGTTTACGGTTAAGATATTTTTTGGTAAGCTTTGTTTTATACTTATCATATTCAACACAAAGAGTTGTCTTTATGTTGTCATCTGTTAATTCATTATTTTTTATTTCTTCCATAATTAATTAAGAATTAAAATGGCGGAATGCCATGTTTTTTAATTGGTCGAATTTCGGATTTATCTGCAGAAATTTCAATGGCATGAATGAGCATATTGCGGGTTTCGTGAGGTTCAATAACCGCATCAACATAACCATAAGCAGCTGCAATATAGGGATTTGAAAATTTTTCTTTGTATTCTTTAATTTTCTGTTTCCTCATTTCTTCAGGATTTTCTGCATTTTTAATTTCATTTCTGAAAATAATATTTGCAGCACCCTCAGGGCCCATCACCGCAATTTCTGCGGTTGGCCAGGCAAAAACGAAATCCGCTTTCAGGTGATGAGAACACATGGCAATATAGCCTCCGCCGTATGCCTTACGCAGGATAACAGTAATTTTAGGAACAGTAGCTTCAGAATATGCATATAAAACTTTGGCTCCATGCCGGATAACGCCTGCGTGTTCCTGATCAACTCCTGGGAGGTAACCAGGAAGGTCGACAAATGTAATTAAAGGAATGTTAAAGGCATCGCAAAAACGGATGAAACGAGCTGCTTTATCCGATGAGTCAACATCCAGAACACCGGCTAAAATTAATGGTTGATTAGCCACAAATCCAACGGTTTGTCCCGACAAGCGACCAAAACCAACAACAATATTTTCGGCAAACATCGCTTGAACTTCAAAAAACTCTGAATCATCAGCTATGGCTTTGATCACTTTACGAACATCGTAAGGCAATCGTGGGTTTGTTGGAAAGATTTCTTCTATTTTATACGTACGAGTTTTAGGTGGTTTTTTCGGGAAACGGTCTGCTTTTTTGGTATTATTCCAGGGTATGTAACTAAACAATTGTTTAATTTGTGAAAAACATTCATTTTCGCTTTCAGCAAAGAAATGAGCATTCCCTGTAATTTCGGCTTGTACCCGGGCACCGCCCAACTCTTCCATAGAAATTTCCTCACCCAGCACCGTTTTAATAACTTCGGGCCCGGTGATAAACATTTTGGAAATATTGTCTACCACAAATACAAAGTCGGTTAATGCAGGTGAATACACGGCTCCGCCGGCGCAAGGTCCCAGAATAACTGATATTTGCGGAATGACTCCGGAAGCCTGTGTATTTCGATAAAAAATTTCGCCATATCCGGCAAGGGAGTTTACCCCTTCCTGTATACGAGCACCTCCCGAATCATTGATTCCTATCAGAGGAATTTTTAATTTCATGGCATGATCCATGATTTTTGTGATTTTTTTGGCATGCATCCATCCTAAAGAACCACCTGCAACAGTAAAGTCTTGTGCATAAATGCAGACCGGGAATCCATTAATATTTCCAGTTCCTGTGATTACTCCATCGCCGGGTAAATATTTATCGCCCATGTTAAAATCTTTGCCTGCATGTTCGGCAAAGAGGTCGTACTCATGAAATGATTTGGGATCAAGGAGGGCTATAATTCGTTCTCGGGCAGTCATTTTCCCCGTTGCTTTTTGTTTTTCTATGGCTTTTTCACCGCCACCTTGCAAAGCTTCGCGCATCCTCCTCTTAAGATCAGAAGATTTTTTTGTTAATGACATATTTTATATTTTTCAGAAATAATTGAATTTCAATACAGTAATGAATAAAAAACTTCCATAAGATTACAAAGGTATACAAATATAATTAAAATCTAAAAAAAATTTACTTTTACAGAAAGAAAAATCGTGCTATGAATATTGAAGAACTTAGAAATTATTGTATAACAAAAAGATGTGTTGAAGAGTGTTTTCCCTTTGATGAAACAACCCTTGTTTTTAAAGTAATGAATAAAATGTTTGCCCTTATCGATTTAGATAATCCCGAATTAAGCATCAATCTGAAAGTCGAACCCGGGAAAGCCATCGAAATGCGGGAACATTTTTCAAGCGTTTTGCCGGGTTACCACATGAATGAAAAACACTGGAATACAATACTTATCGATGGAAGTATCCCCGACAACACAATTTATCAATGGATAGATAATTCCTATCACCTTATCGTTGATAATCTTCCAAAAAAAATTAAAGAGGATTTCCTGAAAATTATTCCCTGATAAAATGTGCCATATCCGCCGGTAATTCAATAGATATCTCAACTATTCCTGCATGTTTTCCATCCAAATACCAGGGAGACTGATGAACCAGTTTTTTAATTCTGTTTTTTTCGATAGTATAGGTATTTGTTTGCTCTTTTTCAATAAGTTCGGCAAGTTTTTTTTGTGATGCCTCTGAATGACAATTATACAGGCTTTGGCCAACAAGGCTGGTACCGCCGTATTTTTCAAACGTCTTTCCAGACTTTTGATTCATAAACAAAATTTTACCGTTTTTATCGGCAACGGTTATTGCCGAGGGGAATTCATTTACCCATTCGTTACTATTTTCCATTTTTTAATTTATTTATCTGAATGCTACCACGGTAATGCCATGTCCGCCATTTTCAATTTTTTCGTCTCTAAATTGTTTTACTTCCTTGATCCCGGCAAGGTACTGGCGAATAATCTGGCGCAGAATGCCATTACCTTTTCCATGTAGTATACTCACTTCTTTCACATTGAGCAAGATAGCTTCATCAATATAATGGCCAACAAGTTGCAGTGCTTCTTCGGCTCGCTTTCCACGAACATCAATCGAAAGCCGGAAACTTGTCATTTTGTCGCTCAATTCATTGATTACGCTATTATAAGCTCTTTTTACCTTTTTATTGCCTTTCCCCAATACCTTTTCGTCCACTTTTTCGAGCCGCGAAAGCGGAGTTTTTATCCTGAAACTATCGAAGGCTACAAGCACCTCATCATTCATAATTTCAACAACTTCACCAACAACATTTTGCTCAATAAGCCGAACCGTATCTCCTTTTTGAAGAATGGCTTCTGATGTTTCTTCTGTTGGCATTGCCGAAGTTTTATCATCTGCAGCTTTTTGCGAAAGCATTATTGACTTCGTTGCCACTTCCGGTTTTTCGGTTGCTATCTGCTCTGCACCTGTTTCCGGTTCAGTAATTTCGGCAGCAAATTTTTTGATCTCGTTTCGTATTTCTTTTACAACCTGTTTATCAGCATTGCTTTCTTTTATTTCTTTAATTGCCCTTTCAATCAGTTTGTTGGTATCGGAAACCAATTGTTTGGCTTCCTGCTTTGCATTGCTGATAATTTCCCGCTTTTTCTGTTCCAAATCCGAATAAAGCTTTGAATATTTTGCAACTATTTCAGCCAGAAATTTATCAGCAGAATTTAATTCATTCTTCTGTTTTTGTAAAGCTTCCTTTTCCGTTTCCAGTTCCTGCAGTTTCTGATCAAAATCCAACTGTGTTTTACCGGTTTTATGAGATGCCTGCTTCAGAATATTCTCCGGAAAGCCAATGTTTCGTGCTATTTCAAAAGCAAAAGAACTTCCGGGCATGCCAATTTTAAGTTTATATAAAGGTTGCATTTTTCGTGTATCAAAAAGCATGGCTGCATTGACGATGCCGTTGGCTTTTCCGGAAAGCAGCTTAAGATTGGCATAGTGAGTAGTAACTACGCCATAAGCTTTTTTCTTATTAAGCGATTCGAGAACCGATTCGGCAATGGCTCCACCAAGTTGAGGCTCGGTACCCGACCCAAATTCATCGATCAGAAACATTGTTCTGGAGTTGGCTCCTTCCAGCAAATGCTTCATACTGTGCAGATGAGAGCTGTAGGTGCTCAGATCGTTTTCCAGCGACTGTTCGTCGCCGATATCAATAAATATGCTGTTAAAAATCCCGGTTTCTGAATTTTCGTTCACAGGAATCAGCAATCCGCATTGAAGCATATACTGAAGCAGGCCTACGGTTTTCAGACAAACTGATTTGCCACCGGCATTGGGACCACTAATGATCAGGATTCGCTGTTGCTGATTAATGGAAATAGAAAGTGGAATCACTTGTTTATTTTGCTGCCGGTGCGAAAGAAACAGCAAGGGATGCACTGCATTTTGCCATTCAATCAAGGGTTTATTTTCGAATATCGGTTTCACCGCATTAATTTCGAGAGCAAACTTAGCTTTGGCACGAATAAAATCTATCAAGCCCAAAAAACGGTAGGCATAAACCAAATCGCCAAGCTTAGGGCGAAGAAAATCCGTAAACAGGGTAAGGATTTTTATTATTTCACGTTTTTCGGCATTTTCAAGTTCTCTGATTTCATTATTAATTTCAAAAATTTCGGCCGGCTCAATAAAAACGGTTTGTCCGGTAGCCGAAGAATCATGTACAAAGCCCTTGATTTTACGTTTATATGCTGCCGGAACAGGAATAACCAGCCTGCCGTTACGTATGGCAATTTCAATATCGCTGTTTACCCAGCCTTCTTTTTTGGCAGATGCTAACGACTGTCTTAATTTTTTGTCCACCGACGATTGTTTGCTTATTTTTTCATTCCTGAGTTTAAGCAAAGTCGTGGAAGCATTGTTCAGTATCTCTCCTTTTTCGTCAATAATTTTTTCGATCTGCTGAATAATGGATTTATCAACAAAAACATTAGCCGAAAGTTGTTTCAGGGCAGGATACTGATCATCGGTTTTGGCACCGAAGAAGTGGAGAATTTCGGTAATGGTATAAAGAGACAGTTTTAAATCAACCAAAGTGCTTTGTTCGATAAACGTACCCTCAGTATGAATACGCGAAAGTTCGTCCGAAAGGTCGAAATAATCGTTGGAAGGAAAGTATGTTTCGTTAAGTATAATCTGACGCAACTCCTCGGTTTGATTCAGAAGTTTGCTTATCAATTCAAAATCGGAAGAAAACTGGATTTTATCAACCAGACGCTGCCCAAGTGTGCTAAGGCAATTATCTTTCAATATCCGGCGAACGGAATCAAATCCTGTTTTCTGCTCATAATTTTTGGGAAAAATCATATAAACAAATTGATTGGCAAAGATAAAAAAAGAGGTTGCCTCACCTACGAGACAACCTCAATTTTTAATCGTTATTTTATTAAATTTCCGTAAACCGGCAATTTATCCGTTGAACGATCATTTTATTTATTTCTTAACGAATTTTATTGTTTTAATGATTCCAGATTTTCCGTTGATATTCATAAAATATACGCCAGAATTAAAATCAGAAACATCAATACGAACTTTGGAGCCTTCCGGATTAGTAAGGGCAACCATTTTGCTTCCTACAATATTATAAACTGCAATGGACTGAACATCTTTAAGGTTATTCACATATAAATAATCGGTTGCCGGAGAAGGATATACCTGAATACCGGATAATGGCTTAGGATCATTTATGCCCGTAACCTGGTCGTTATACCAGCAGTTATATACATTGTTTTCTGCAAGCACTTTGTAAGAACGATTAGGACCTCCATTAGGAAATTCGCAGGTGGAATTATCCCACGAACCGTTAATGCGGAACTTAAAATTAATGGAATCACCAGCAGAAAGGGTATTAATAGTGATTGAATAAATGCTGTCGTTGGCATCCGGTGTTAAAGTATAATTAAAGCCGTTTCCCCAATCATTGAAATCGCTGGCAATATCAACATAATCATTTGTGGGATTAAAAATATTCAATCCGGTTTTCCAATACGACATATTAACATTAAAAGTAACAGGAACTACAGGTATACTGGCAGGAAGAGAATCATTAGTTAGCACAATATCATCGAAAAACATAACGATGTCATCGGTCAGATTGACGGGATCGCTAAAATCAGGCATAAATTCTATTTGATAATAAGAAGATGCAGCATTTCTGAAATCGAAAACAATATCTTCCCAGCCGTTAACTACCGTTTGCGGATACTTAGAACTAACGCATATATCCTCTCCCAATCCTGACTGAAGTTTAAACTGGAGCGGACTGATACGGGGTTTGAATACTTTGACGTGTACAAATTTATTATTCGTCAAGTCGACTCCATTGTCAAAATTAGCAAGAAATCCTGCGCCTGGTAAACCATCGGCGGCACGAATAAACTTTACTACTTTCGTACTGGGATTATTTCCCGAAACAAGCGGATTGTTGATAACTGAAAAATTGGTGCTGAGCGTATCAAGATGTCCGTTATCAATGCTCGACATTGCCAACGAAGTAGCTTCCGATTCAAAATCGGCAATAATAATACCGCCAGAAACAAAATGTACGATATAGCAAACAGAATCGTTGGGATTATTCATATCGAAAAATGTATACATAATAACAGCAGTCCCACCGCTTCCATTGGGAAAGAAATCTCCTGAAAATAATTTAAAGGTATCCGCCGGGGCTATTTTTTTGTATCCGGTGGAAACAAAAACGCTCGGGCTATAGCATACGTCCCAGCAAAATGAATTGGTTGAACCACCCAATGTGCTTATTTCTGTCTTTTTTGCTTTAATGCATAAGCTATCGGTATAATTGTTGGTAACCCAAACAAAAGATGAAATCATGTAATCGGTGGCGAGACCTTTTACTGTTTTCACTTCCTGGCTTGCCACGGCTCCGTCGACATCCGAAAGAGTAAGATGCTGGGCAAAAATGAGTGTTGAAAATAGGGTAATTGCTGAGAATAAGAGTACAAATTTTTTCATAAATATAAATTTAATAATACGGATGATTATGCAATAATCGTGCAAAAGCTTACACTGCGGCAAAAGTAAAAAAAATTATTACCACAACGGCTATAAATTTCTTTTATATCAACAAACATTATTTGTTAACAACCGAAAAAAATAGCCGCCCCGGAAAATGGCCTGGCAGAAAAAGCGAAATTTATCTTACCCGTTTCGTATCTAACTCCGTTGCTTGGCCGACGTATATTCCCACATCCGGCTGGTACAACATAAAAACATCGCATGACTAAGCAGGCAATTTAAAAGTATGCTACTGCTACAATATTCAGAAACAATATTTTACCGTTAAAAAACCATGAAATTATTAAAAAATCAGTGCAAAAAATCTTTAAGATGCATGTTGCCACTTCGAAGCGCATTGTTGCCGCTTAGAAGGTAGCTGTTGCCGGCAACAATCTCCTTCACGGAAAAAATCACAGGCTTCTATTGACATCCCATCCATTTTCCAAAATCTATCATAGGCATTGCCAATAAAGCCCTGACATTTTTAATGATAGTAATGTATTATTAAGCAGTTAATTGCAGCAATATTTCGCTTATTTTTTCCAGCGAAAGAATATAGTCAACCTTTGTGGCGGCAATGGCGGCGCGCGGCATGGTATCCACGGAAGCTCCGTCGGGGTCCTGCACGATGGCAAGTCCGCCAAACTGCTTAATGATGCTAAGCCCGCGGCTGCCGTCGGTATTGGCTCCGGTAAGCACAATACCTATCACCCCTTTACCAAAGGCATAAGCCGCCGATTCGAACAACACGTCAATGGACGGACGGGCATAGTTCACCTTTTCTTCCACCGAAAGCGAGAGCGTTTCATCATCCTCCACCAACAGGTGATAATTGGGTGGAGCAAGGTACACCGTTCCGTGGAAAATCTTTTCCTTTTCGTCGGCTTCCTTTACCCTGAGTTGGCATTGCGTATTGAGGTAATGAGCCAGAAAACTGTCGGATGTGGCGCTGAGATGCTGCACAATAAGAATAGGTAACGCAAAAGTCTTGGGCAATGCCGCCAACAAGATACGCAGAGCATCCATCCCCCCTGCCGATGAGCCGATAACAACAACCTTATACTTCATCATAGCCGGGTTGGGAAGGTAAAATATACTTTTTGTGATAGATTTTCTGTGATTCGTCCACCACAGTAAAGTATGGGAAAGCATCGGAAAATTGCAGGGTTTCCTTGCTACCGAGGCATAAATATCCACCCGGAACCAGGCTGTTCAAAAAAAGGTTGTGGGTTTTATATTGTAACTGCCGGTCGAAATAAATAAGCACATTGCGGCATATAATAAGGTTGGCTTCGGTAAAATCACCGTCGGTAACCAGATTATGTTCGGCAAAAACAATATTTTTTTTCAAGGCGTTGTTCATGATAACCGAGTTGTAGCTCGAGTTATAATAATCGGAGAGATCGCTTTTGCCTTTTGCTTTCTGATAATTGGACGAATATTCCCTGATATGTTCGGCGGGATAAATTCCCTCTTTTGCCGTTTGCAGCGCACGTCGGTTGAAGTCGGTAGCATAAATCTGGGCGCGGTCGTACAATCCTTCTTCCTTCAGCAGAATGGCCATGGAATAAACCTCTTCGCCCGTGGAGCAACCGGCATGCCATATCCTGAAAAAGGGCCACGTGCGTAAAGCAGGCAAAACCTCTTTCCGCAGGGCGATATAAAAATCGGGATCGCGAAACATTTCGGTAACGGTGATGGAAAGATCGTTGAGCAGATCCTGGATAAAACCTTCGTCGTGCAACACTTTGCCCTGCATCTCGGAAATAGAGTCCAGTCCCGACAATCCTAAATGATGGAGGATCCGACGCTTGATGTGGGCACGCGAATAATTGCGAAAATCGTAACCAAACTTAGCCCGGATAGCCTCCACCAGCAAATTGATTTCAATATTGATGGATTCGTTCCGGGAATCCTGTTTTTTATCCATTAATATGCTGTAAAAAATTAACGATACAGCCAAACCCTCAGCAAGCTGACGAGTTTAGTTGTTTCAAAAGGTTTGGTCATGTAGTCGTTGGCTCCGGCGGCGATGGCTTTTTCGCGATCGTCCTTCATTGCTTTGGCGGTAAGAGCAATAATCGGAAGTTTATAGTTTTTAGCATCTTTCCGGATAAAACGCATAGCTTCATAGCCGTCCATTTCGGGCATCATGATGTCCATCAGAACCAGATCCACGTCAGGATTATCTTCCAGCTTTTTAATACCATCTTTGCCATTTTTGCCAACAATAACTTTAATTCCTTTCGTTTCGAGGACGCTGCTTATGGCAAAAACATTACGCATATCATCGTCTACGATCAGGATTTTTTTGTCTTTAAACACGGCATCTTTGTCGTGTACCATCTGAAGCATTCTTCGTTTTTTCTCCGGCATATTTGCTTCCACGCGATGAAGGAAAAGGGTTGTCTCGGCAAGCAATCGCTCGGGCGAACGAACACCTTTAATAATAATACTATCGGCATGTTTCTGAAGAACTTCTTCCTGCTCACGGGTGAGTTCTTGTCCGGTATAAACGATAATAGGCAAATCGATCAATGCTTCTTCTTTGCGGATTTGTTCCAGCAAATCGAAGCCCGACATATCTTTAAGCCCCAGGTCGAGAATAACGCAGTCGAAACCACTATTTTTAAGGAGCGCCAATGCATCCTTTCCGTTTTCCACAGCCGTAGTTTCCACATCGCCGCTACCTACCAGTTCCACTATACTCTTTCGTATGATGGCTTCATCATCAATAACGAGAAGCCTTTTCACCGATTTGGAAATAATATCTTCAATTTTCTTAAATGCCTTATTCAGTTTTTCGAGACTGACAGGTTTGGTTAAATAGCCGATAGCGCCCATTTTCATGGCTTTCATGTTTTTGTCGCTGGCCGAAATAAAATGAACGGGAATATGGCGCGTTTCGGAATTGGCTTTCAGGGTTTCCATCACTTCCCAGCCGTCAATACCCGGCAAACCAATATCGAGAATAATCGCATTGGGTTTGTAGATACTTGCATAATGAAGTCCGGTTTCGCCATCAGAAGCTACCAAGCATTTAAAATCTTTTTCGTGAGCCAGGTCAAACAAAATTTTCGAAAAATTAGCATCATCCTCAATAATCAGCAATGTTTTATCACCTTTACGAATGGTTGAACGGTCGTCCATAACAGCCGGTTCGGTAATGGCTATTTCTTCTTTTTGTACCGGTTGAACCTGTTCCTGAGTATTAAATTCGTCTACCGGATAAAGATGTTTTTCGGTTTTTTTAGCCGGAAGTTCTGTGCTATCCTTAGGCGGAGGTGTAAATTTTTCGGGAAGAATGAGGGTGAAAGTTGTTCCTTCGCCTTCCTTGCTTTCCACCTGAATTTCGCCACCAAGCACATCGGCTAAATTTTTGGAAATGCTTAATCCCAGGCCGGTCCCTCCATACTTACGGCTGGTTGTTCCGTCGGCTTGCTGGAAAGCTTCAAAAATAAGCATCAGCTTGTCGGAAGCAATACCAATGCCGGTATCCGTTACAATGAAGGCAACCGAATTTTCCGGATTAAGGTTTGGACGGGCAAGTTTTATCTGAGAGGAAATCCGTGAAATAGTAAATTGAATACTACCCTTTTCGGTAAACTTCAAAGAATTTGATATCAGATTTTTGATGATTTGGAAAACCCGTTGCGGGTCGGTAGTAATGCCATCGGGCAAATCATTATGGATATCAATAATTAATTTCAATCCCTTATTTATGATAACCGGTTTAAAAGTGCTTTCAATTTGCATTTTAAACTGGTCGAACGGAACTTTTTCAATATTTAATTCTAATTTTCCTGCCTCTACTTTCGATAAATCAAGCACTTCGTTAATTAAAGCAAGCAAATCGGAACCAGAAGAATTAATGGTATTGGCAAATTCTATTTGTTTATCGGAAAGGTTTTTATGGGAATTTTCGGCAAGCAACTGCGACAGCACCAGGATACTATTCAAAGGCGTGCGCAATTCGTGCGACATATTGGCAAGAAATTCCGACTTATAGCGGCTTGCCTGTTCTACATCCTTAGCCTTTTTCTCAATTTCAACGTGCGCCTGTTCTAATTCTGCATTTTTAATTTTAATATTATCCTTTTCTTTTTCAAGCGCTTTAGTACGTTCTTCCAGTTCTTCATTAATTACACTTAACTCTTCCTTTTGCGACTGAAGGGTTTCTTCCGAAACTTTTAAAGCTTTGGTCTGTTCCTCCAGTTCTTCATTCGTTTGGCGAAGTTCCTCCTGCTGCACCTGAAGTCGCTCTTTTTGTTCCTGGGTTTGCAGGTAAAGTTGTTGCAGGGTAGTATGTGCTTTGGCAGAATTTACGGCAACGCCGATACTTTCGAGGCACATGTTGATGAAGGTTTTATTAATTTCCGGGAACTTCGACATGGAACCTATCTGGATAATCCCGACAAGATTATTTTCGTAAACGAATGGAGTAATCAAAAAGTAATTTGGAATTTTTTCATCTACACCGTAATTAAGAGCCGGAGCATCTTCAGCAATATTTTCAAATTCAACAGGTAATTGTTGAACAGCAACTTGCCCCACCAAGCCTTCGCCCATTTTAAACTGCGCAAACTTTTTGAGCGGGTCAGTAAGTGCATAGTTTGCATACAAATCTAAGGTTTGTTTGTCGTTGAGCAAATAGAGAAGCCCTAATTGGCCACCGGAATATCTGACCAGGTAGGAAATAATTTCATTGGCAAGCTCGGATAAGTCTTTTTTACCGCTCATGCGTTCATTTAATTCGCTCAGGCCGGTTTTCAACCAATCCTGGTTATAAATTTTTTCGGAAGTATCTCTGAGCGTTTTTGTCATTTCATACAGTGAAATTCCTAAAGTATCCTTGGGACTTCGCGGAGTGATGCTGGTAGAATAATCGCCTTTAGCAATGGCATTGGACTGAGCAACGACATCTCTAAAACTATCAATCATCTGATTCATCGATTGAGCCAGTTCATCGTATTTACTCCTGACCTGAACTTTTTTGCTAAAATCACCAATGGCAATTTCCTTGCTCACATCAGCCATGGCGCTGTACGAATTCACCATTTTATTAAAAGAATCTTTCATTTCGCCCACTTCGTTGTGAGGGGCACGAATATCCTTTTTGATGAGTTCGCCACGGGCTACCTGTTTAGCCCATGCCGAAAGTTCTTTCAGGGGATCAACAAAACGTTTGGTAACAATAATTGAAATAACAAAAACGATCAGGAAAATAATGACAAGCGAAAATTTAACGGTTTTGACAAATTCCCGGGTATAGGCAAATGCTTCGGTTTGATCGATTTCCTCAAAAACAGCCCAATGAACGCCCAACTTATCAAGAGCCGATATGTTGCGAAAAATTCCGTAAACCCAGACATTTTTATTGTTAGGATAAGTCGAAACTTTTCCATCCAAATAGCGTTCATTTTTAATATCTTGTCCATAAAGTAATTGTTGCCGGGATTCAACCCACCGCCTTGTAGCATCATTTTTTATTTTTACATGAAGAATCATCGAACCATCGTTAAAGCGGGTAAGTGAACGCAACATCAGATCTTCACCAATAACATAAGAAACACCCGTTTCGCCTAATCCAACTTCATCCTGGGTGATACGATTAAGCTGGTCCATGGTTATCTGAATAACAATCAAACCTATTTTATTGCCCTCTTTATCGAGCATAGGTTGGGCAATCATCCCTGTAATTTTCTTGCCCGATGGCGGATACATTTCAAGGTCAGAAAAAATTTGACCACCATCCGATAAAACCTTTTTGCATGTTTTGCTATACAACGATTGAGAATATTTTCCGGAATAGACATTGCTTCCCAAATCTTCCGTATTAAGAAGAGAAAAAATTACATCGCCATTAGTGTTGATAAACTGAAAATTATAATACCCCTGAATGTCGCAAATCTTTCCAAGTTCATTTCTTTTTCTCGAAGTAATCTTTTCCCAACGATCGGAATGCACATAATCAAAAATCGTTTGGTTGCTTTTCAGAAAATCTTTTTGCAAAGAACTCAAAAACTCAACGTTTGATTCAAGTTCTGCCTGAATATCGAGAGAACTGGAAAGGTCGTGAAAAAAGTTATTAATATTTTCGGTACGAAGTTTTGAAGTGGTAACCAAAGATTTTTCAGCCACAATGGTCAGCCCTTTGAAAGCGTTCATATAGTTGATGTAGCTTACGGTTACCAATGGTATAAACGAAATAATCAGGAACCAAATAAGTAGGCCCTTTCCTATTCCGATATGCCATGAAGGAGTAAAAAACCAGATTTTTTTGGGTGCTTGCCAGGTATCTTCGCCAGCTTCGTTTTCTTCAATCATAGTGTAAAGATTAAAAATGAGATTAGCCTTGCTAAATTATCATTGGGCATTGGCTTCAATCAAATCGTAGAGTTCTTTTGAATCAATGGGCTTGGAAATATATAAATCCATGCCAGCTTCAATACATTTTTCTTTATCGCCTTTCATAGCATGAGCCGTCATGGCAACAATGATCGCATGTTTGTTTACCTGCTTTTCGTATTCCCTGATTAGATAGGTAGCCTCAAAACCATCCATTTTTGGCATCTGTACATCCATCAATACAATATCGAAATTACGTTCTTTATATGTTTTTACGGCTTCTTCACCATTTTCTGTTACTACAATATCCTTATATTTTTTCTGAAGCAATCCAACAATAATTTTTCTATTAATTGGCTGATCTTCTGCAATTAAAATTGAAACTGCTTTCCCAGAGGTGTTTACTATTTTTTGATCCTGGGCAAAATCATCTGGTTTCTGAAGCGTTTTTCCCGGATTAAATATTTTACTAAATAATTCTTCCAAATCATTCTGGAGTAATGGTTTCGATAGAATATTCTTCAAGCCATATTCTCTGAATTTATTGATCATCACAGCTGAAGTATTGCTGGTCATTACCACAAATTCGGGCACAAAAGCCTGATTCAATTCATTTTTGAAAATATCAATCTCATCAAATATCGTAATTCCTGGCATTTTGCTATCGAGCAGGATTATGTCGTAACGAAGATTTTCACCAGATGCTTTTACTAATTCTTCCAATGCTTCAGGAGCGCTTCCCACAGCCTTATAATTAATTCCCAAGTAATGAAGCATTTCCGAAACATAATTCCTAGCATGTTCATTATCGTCTACAACAAGAACATATATTTTATCGGACGGTTTCCCAAAATCGATGACCTTTTTTTCCTTTTCGGGGGTCAATAAATTAAGTGTAAATGAGAATTTACTTCCAACCCCTAATTTACTATCCACCAACAATTTTGAGCCCATAAGCCCTACAATTTTCTGAGAGATAGTTAATCCAAGTCCCGTACCTCCGTATTTGCGTGTAGTTGAGTTGTCTGCCTGACTAAATGACTGAAATAGTTTTTCAATATTTTCCTCAGCTATGCCAATGCCGGTATCAACAACCGAAATTTCGAGAGATACCAAATTATCCCATCTGTTTTTTTGTTCTATTAGAATGCCCAATTCCCCCTGATGAGTAAATTTAATCGCATTGCCGAGTAAATTGATCAATATTTGTCTTATACGTAACGGATCGCCTACCAAAATCTCTGGAATTTCGGGAGATATCCGGCAGATTAATTCAAGGTTTTTTTCAAAAGCTTTGACATTGAGCAGACGAACTACTTTTTCAACGACTTTGCGCAGGCTAAATTCAATATTTTCCAGTTCAAGCTTATCGGCTTCAATTTTAGAGATATCCAATATTTCATTAATAATCTCAAGCAGGGATTCAGCCGAATTTTTCAGATCCTGAACCCGCTCCTTTTGCAATTCGGATAGCTCATCCATCAGGATAAGTTCAGCCATACCGATAATTCCATTCAAAGGTGTACGGATTTCATGGCTCATGTTGGCAAGGAATGAACTTTTGGCTTTAGTTGCAACTTCGGCAATGTCAATAGCTTTATTTAGCTCATGAACCGTTGATTCAAGTTTGGCTGTAGTAATTTCAAGCTCCTGTTTATGTTTAAAAAATTCGACGAAAGCACGGATTTTACTTTTCAGGATCTCCAGATCGAGCGGCTTATACAAATAATCTACGGCTCCTGTTTCATAACCTTTAAAAATATGTTTCCGTTCGGTGCTTATTGCGGTAACAAAAATTATAGGTATATTTTTGGTTTTCTCCGAGTTTCGCATCAGTTCAGCCGTTTCAAATCCGTTCATGCCTGGCATTTGAACATCAAGCAACACTAAATCAAAGTTTTGTTCAAGCATCATACCAAGTGCCTCATTACCAGAAGATGCTTTAGCTAAATTTAAATCCGGACTGTCGAGAATTCCTTCAAGAGTCAATAAGTTTTCGGGACGGTCGTCAACCAAAAGAATATCAAACTTATTTTTTATAATCATGATGTAATATTTTTTTTACCAACGAATTAGCAATATTTTTTAATTTCCTGTTATCAAAAAACCAGTGTAACTTACAAACCTACATAATTTTTCGATTCGATGTTACAGGAATAATTAATTTTTTACCTGTTGCATATTATTTTGTAGGGACACCAGGTACAAATAGCGCTGTCGGTTGTCTGACAAAATGACTTTTCAGTATCGAATATCTGATTAATCAATGCTTTAAGTATCATTTCAAATTTATCAAGACCTTCGGCATCTATTATTTCCCCCTGAGGGGTGGAAACATTCATTAGCCCTTTGCCGATACTTCGAAACGACAAGATGCTTGCTTTTAGCTTTATATCCAACGGATTATTCCGATAAAACAACCAGGCATAACTAAGTAACTGCAACGATTTTCCTAATTTGCTTTCGGTTAATAAATCGTCCCAATCGCCAACTTTTAATTCTTCGGGTTTAGTCGATCCGGTTTTATAATCAATCAATTGCCAGGTTAAATCCTGTTTATCAATCCGGTCGGCTATTCCTTTTATTTTCACCGGCAATTTTCCTTCGTTAAACAAGTTGTTTTCAATTATGATTTCGGCTTCCAAAGGTTGCTCCACAAATAAGGTCAAAGAAGCTTCCTTCCGTTCCTCAAAAAGATGCTTTTCCTTTGTCAGATAATAAAAAATAAAATTATAAATTACTTTCATTATCAAATGATTCCTGCCATGAAGGATATCATTGCTTTGGTAATGATATTTGAACCTTTCTTCCAGCAATTTTTCGGTTTTCGAAAGCATAGTTCTATAATCATTAGCAATCAATATTTTGCCAAGATATGGCTGATAAAGTTCTTTTAATACATCGTGCACAATTTTACCCATCGTGGCTGCTTCCACGGTTTCCTCTACATCCATAGGCTCTTCCAAACAGGCAATTTCTTGAAAATAAAATTTTAACGAACAGGAAATGAAGTTATTTAATGTTGTGGGCGAAAACCCTTTTTGGGATTTTTCAACAAGCTTCTGTATTATTTCCGGAGTCTTATCAATAGAAATGGCATGATCTACCGTATCATGAGACGGAGGGACGGAAAGTAATTGTTCTGTAAAGGTAATTTTCGGATTGATTTGTGTAAGTTCGTTGGCAATTTGAGTAATAAAACGGCTTTTGTCGCCGCCGCCAAGATCGTCAGCTTCCGTATTATAAACCAGAAAAATCTTTTTTCCTTTTTGAAGCAAACGGTAAAAATGATAAGCAAAAATGGCATTTTTATCCCGGTAGGTTGGCATCTTAAAATTTTGGCGTATATCTAACGGAATGAATGTATTAGCAGATTTCGCCGAAGGAATTTTATCTTCATTGGCCGAAAGCAGAATAATATTTTCAAAATCAAGATTTCGTGTTTCAAGCATTCCCATTATCTGAATACCTTTAAGGGGTTCGCCATAAAACGGCAAAGTGGAAGTGCCAATAATTTGTGTAAAAATTTTACGAAACGATGAAATTTTTAGTTTTTCATTCTGGGGAAGTACTGTCTTTAACCGTTTTACAATTTTAGCAAAAGCAAATAAATACTCTTCTTCAATATTTATTAGATTCTGTCCGTTTTCGCCTGAATCTGTTTGTTGTGTTTCCGAAGCAAATATCAACCGTAAAGCATCTATTAATACTAAACAATGATCCAAAAGGTTAGTTGAATTGCCCTGCAAAGGTTCAAAAACGGCATACAAATTCCGGGAATCGGTTGTTTGGTTATCTTTTAATATTTTGATTATGACATCCGGTAAAAAAAACACCTGGTTTTCTTTATAAAAATCCTGAATAACTTTATGGTTATTGTTGAACAAGCGTTGAATATACGAATGCTGAAGGATTTTAAGAACGTCCCGGAAATAAAACGTTGTTTTATCATTAGCTGCGGGCATACCTGCAGGCGTGGCCGATAATTTTTCTGAATTTTCGTGAAGTTCAAAGATGGTATCGAATAAGTCATACAAAGGTGTGAATTTCAATGAATAACCCATCGTTATATTAAACCCGCCGACTTCATTAGGTAAAGAATTCAAAACAGGCATCAGCAGATTTTCATCGGCAAGGACAACGGCAGTTTTATTTATATTTTCTTTTTCGACGGCTAATTCGCTCAAAATTTGAGCACAAAGTTTTGTCTGTCCCATATTGTTGGGAACTCCAATCGCCCGAATGTGTTTTTCGGAAGTAGCTAATTGATTGTCTTTCCATAAGAAGTCTGAAAAATTCCATTCATCAATATATTTTCGAAAGAATCTTCCGGCTTCCTGCTGATTATCATCCAGATAGTACTGATCGGCATCCCATAGAATATCGGCTAATCCTTTGTCAATCAAATGACGGATTATTTTTTCTTCGGCAATGGTCAATGCATTAAACCCGGCAAAAATTATTTTCTTCCAGTTACCCGTAAACGGATTACCATCCAAATAATCAGCAACCATACGATAGGCAAGTCCTTGATATGCTGTGTGCTTATTTAATAATCGCTGAGTTAACCCTGAGTAATAAGTAAATATTGAATTATAAAAATGCAAATATCTGTTTTCGAATTCCGTAAGTGGTCTTTCATCAAGATTCCATAATTTGATAGCTTTGGCTTCATCAAGAAAATCGCAAAGCTGAGCCGGATTCACCAAGTATTGATCCATTTCATTGAAATCGTGAAGCAAAACCTGACCCCAATTTAAAAAATCATCAAACGGTTGCGCATTTTCCTTTTCAACCGATTTGTAAATATCATATAAATCGAACAGCAGGGAAACGGGGTCGGCTAATTGCAAACCAGACAATTCCAGTACAAAATCTTCGGTTGAATAAATTTTGGGCATCCAAGTGGTTTTTCCTATGCGATGAGCTAAAAACTGGCGAAAAAACAAGCCAGCTCTGCGATTAGGAAATACTAAACAAAGTTCGCCCAACGAATCGCCATAGTGGTCAGCGACATAATCAGCCGTTTTTTTAAGAAATGCTTCCATCGAAAAGATTTTTGGTTTGCCGGATTTCAGCAAGATTCTCAATCTTCCCGACGTCAGTCAGGCGATCGCCGGTATGATCATAAGCCATAATATTTTGCTGCGAGGCAAGACGAAGGTAAGCATCAATAATTGAAAATTTACCGGTTTCGGTCATCAATGGAAATATTTCTGGATTAATTACATGAATTCCACTGAATGCCAATGAAGAAAGTATTCCTGCAGGAGTCGTTGCCATCCTGGTTTCCCCGGTTTTCCGGTTTTGCCAGCCACATAATTTCATTCTGGTGTCAAATAAAAAATATCTTGAACTTTGTCTTTGCTGAACGGCAAGGGTGGCCAGAGCGTCAGAATTGATATGATTTTGATATAGAGCCATTAAATCAATGTTACTCAAGATATCAACATTATGAACCAAAAAAGATTTTCCATCATCAAAAAATTGAGAAGCATTCTTAATTCCGCCGCCGGTATCGAGTAAAAGCTGACGCTCGTCGGAAATGGCAATTGAAATTCCAAAATTATTGTTTTTGTCGAGAAAATCAATAATTTGCTCACCAAAATGATGAATATTTATAACAAGATGATCAATCCCAATGTTTATTAACTTACGAATCTGGATTTCGAGCAAAGAAACTCCATTAATTTCAAAAAGGGCTTTGGGTTTGTAATTTGTAAACGGCTTAAGCCGGGTGCCTAAACCGGCTGCCAATATCATTGCCTTCATTTAATGGTAATTACAATAATAAATTTATCGCCAATAATTTAAGCACGAAGATAATGAAAGATTAATTCAGCAGCCTTTTTTGAAGCGCCTATTCCACCTAATTTATTTTTAAGTTCGGCATAATCATTTAAAATTCTTTGGCGATAACCGGAATCGGTAAGAAGTTTTTTCATTTCCACTCGCAACTTTTGTGCAGTTAAATCATTTTGGATTAATTCTTTAACCACAGGTTTGTCCATAATCAGGTTAACCAGCGAGATATATTTAATTTTAATAATACGGCGGGCAATGAGGTAAGAAAAATAATTGCCTTTGTAGCAAACTACCTCTGGCACTCCAAGCAAAGCTGTTTCCAAGGTAGCCGTACCGGAAGTTACCAGCGCCAGGTCGGCATTTTGCAAAAGGTCGTGCGTCTGATTAAAAACAATATTTACCTGGGCCTCTTTATAAATATCTTTATAAAAACCAGAAGAATGCGAATTGACTCCGGCAATAACAAACTGGAAATCGGGAAAATCAGGAATAATGGACAACATCAGCGCAAGCATTTTGGAAATCTCCTGGCTACGGCTTCCGGGAAGTAGTGCGATAATGGGTTTAGCACTCAGATTATTATTTTGAATAAATGTTTGCTTGTCAATGGCTGAATTATTTGCGATAGCATCCAACAAAGGATGTCCAACAAAATCAACATCATAATCGTGATTGGCATAGAATGCCTTTTCGAAGGGCAGAATCACAAACATTTTATCCACAAAAGCTTTGATTTTTTTCACGCGCGATTGTTTCCATGCCCAAATTTGCGGAGAGATATAATAAAACACTTTGAAACCGGCATTATGGGCAAATTCGGCTATCCGCAAATTAAATCCCGGATAATCAACAAGAATCAATACATCTGGATGAAAAGATAAAATGTCGGTTTTACAAAAGCTAATATTCCGAAGTATCGTTTTAAGGTTTAAAGCCACCTCTACGAAACCCATAAAAGCGAGGTCGCGATAATGTTTCACCAGTTCGCCACCTTGTTCCTGCATCAGATCGCCGCCCCAGCAACGAAAAATGGTTTCCGGATCGCACTGTTTCAATGCTTTCATCAGGTTAGCGGCATGGAGATCGCCCGAGGCTTCACCGGCAATAATATAATACTTCATGCTATTATTAAAAAATGTTCAAGTACAAAATAGCCTACAACCAATACGGCAGTAATAAGCACTATTCCCCGTCCTGATTTTTCAAATTTATGATTTACAAGAAAATAACGTATCAATAATAAATTACCAATAATGCTTAAAAGTAAAATAGAAGCAAACAGAAGATTGAAATTTATCCCGAACAATTGTTCAATCAGATATTTGATTCCATAAATCAAGGCAAAAGAAAGTGCAGGTAAAACTATACCCGTTAAAATTCCGAAAACATAGGAGTCGTATTTTAATTTTTCAGAAAAATTCATCTGTTTATAATTTGTTTTTTATTTATCAAATAGTCTGTATCATTTTCGGTTTGCTCGGACATTATCTTTAGGAATCTTTCATGGCCATCGGGCTTTACTTAGTTATTGAATTCCCAATTTTTAAGCCGGTCAATAAACTGATGATCGGTTAAATCAATTTTAACAGGAGTAATTGAAACATAATGATTTTCCAAAGCCCATTCATCCGTATCCATGGCATCATCTAAATTCTTGAATTCACCGTGAAGCCAATAAAATTTTCGCTGGTGGGGATCGGTATGGACATCAAAATCTTCCTCCCAGGCAGCTTTGGCCTGACGACAAACTTTTATGCCTCTGATATCGTAACCATTTACTAATGGGATATTTACATTAAGGCAAATGCCTTCAGGAAGTCCATTTTCCAGGACTTTGAGCGTAATTTTTTCAATATATTCTTCCGTATGGCTAAAATCAGCTTTGGGAGAATAATCAAGCAATGAAAAGCCGATGGATGGAATCCCGCTAATAGCGCCTTCAATAACTGCCCCCATGGTTCCCGAATATAAAATATTGATGGAAGAGTTGGAACCGTGGTTGATGCCCGAAACCAATAAATCGGGTTTACGCCCAACGATTACTTTTTCGCCAAGTTTAACAGCATCGACTGGTGTACCATTGCAGCTATATTCTTCATAGCCTTCTTCTTTTTTGATTAAATTTACACGCAGCGGATTGGTAATGGTTATGGCATGGCCCATACCCGACATCGGACTGTCGGGAGCCACTACAACCACTTCACCGATTTTTCGCATCACTTTTATCAATGTCCGTATTCCCAGCGCTTGTATTCCGTCGTCGTTTGTAATTAAAATCAATGGTCGTTTATTCATGTAATATATTTATTCTAAGCGTTTTATATTTTTATTTTTCAGGTTACAAATGCAACATTATCCATAACCTTATGGTTTTGCAAATTTACGAATTAAACCGAATGAAAGAGTGGAAGCAATGTATTTATTCACAGAACTTAAGAAGTTCGGTATATAGTTTTTGGATAGGAAGACCCATCACATTATAGAATGAACCCTCGATGCGTTCGATGCCGGTGTAGCCTATCCATTCCTGAATTCCATAAGCGCCGGCTTTGTCGTAAGGTTTGTACTGCCGCACATAATGTTGAATTTCGTCCATTTCCAAATGCCGGAAATATACATCTGATTTTGCATAAAAAGAATGCGAAACATCTTTGGTTTTCAGGCAAACGCCAGTAATCACCTGGTGTTTTTTACCGGACAAAGTGCTGAGCATTTGAACGGCATCATCAAAATTTTTGGGTTTTCCAATCACAACATTATCCAGATAAACAATGGTATCGGCAGTAATAAGCAAAGTATTTTCAGGCAGAATTGAAAAGTCGAATGCCCTGGCTTTTAATTCAGATAGATATACAGCTATTTGTTCACCAGCAAGATTCTCAGGATAAATTTCTTCCACATCTTTGGGCTGGATAGAAAAGGTAATTTCCAATCCCTTCAAAAGTTGTTGCCGGCGCGGTGATTTGGAGGCAAGTATAATAGTATATTTTTCAAGTCCTTCTAACATAAATCTATATTTATCAGCACCATTCCAAGGATACCCAAAATCATGATAATCTTTACAATAAAACTAAGAAAATGATAATTTTCTGCTTTTACGGCTTTCAGTGTAAAAAATAATAAAAAAAGCATCATCAGCTCTACCACAAAGGCAAAATACCAGAATGAAGCCATAAAACCGTTGCTTAAAAACGAAAACTGAGCTATGGCTAATAAAACGATGACTAAAATTATACCGGTTATTAACCAATGGTTGGTTTTTTTAATTCCGATTACCACGGGTAAGGTGCGGCAGCCCATTTCGGCATCACCTTTCATATCCTCAACATCTTTGATTATCTCACGAATAAAAGAAATCAGGAACGCAAAAAGTGCAAAGCCAAACACCAGATAATTTATCATCCCAAAGGAAAAGTTTGCAGTTTCCAGCGAAAGCATATCCTTTCTAAGAGCGTAAAATTCAAAAAGCCATACAACTAAAACTACAAATGCCGATAGCAAAGCAATGACGATATTTCCGAAAAGCAGCATCTTTTTATACTTCACCGAATAAAACCAAAGCATGATTGTTGCCAGAGGATTGAGAATGGCCAATTTTAACGATCCTAAACGGTAACCCAGATAAAATCCGATAAACACAGCTAATGCATTTAAAACCGAATGTATAGGAATGGCCTTTTGAATCGGGATTTTTTTTCCCAATACAATTTTTGCGGGTTTATTAAGCCTGTCAATTTTAAGGTCGAAATAATCATTGATTACATAGCCGGCAGCGGCAATAAAAACGGTAGACAGAACCAACAGAAAAAAATCCAGCTCGCTGAAATGCAATGAAATATTTGCTTTAGCCAACAAAGGCTGAATAATGCAAAACCGGAGTAGATACTGCGTGAATGCAATAATACAAAGATTTGGCAGGCGGACAAGCCGGAAATAAGCAAGCATTTTTTTAAAATTTATAACTGACTACTCATTAAATAATTCAACAGCATTTTCCTGAAATTCTTATTTTTACCAATGAAATGCGCCTTCGTTCATCCAGTTTTCCTGTATTTTCATAACCTGTTCAATAACATCGCGTGCACAACCATCGCCACCCTTAAAGCCCGAAATATATTTTGATACGGCTTTAATTTCTTCGGCAGCATCGGCAGGGCAGGTTGGAACTCCGGCTTCGAGCATGATTTCGAGATCGGGAATATCGTCGCCCATATATAATACATTTTCAGGTAAAAGATTGTTTTTTAGAAGATAATCGCGGTACACTTTGATTTTATTATCTATACCTAAAAAAACGTCTTTCACATTTAAAGCCTCGAAACGTCTTTCCATCGAAAGAGATTTGCCGCCCGAAATTACCGCTACCCGGTAGTTCTTTTTCACGGCAAGTTGCATGGCATAACCATCCTTCACGTTTCCGCTACGCAAGGCTTCTCCGTCGCCCAGCATCAATATTTTCCCATCGGTAAGCACTCCGTCAAAATCAAAAATAAAAGTGTTAACTGCTTTTAAAAGTGCTTTATAGTTCTTCATTTATTTGGTATTTGTAACTTTCTGCTATTTTTTACCCTTTGCCATAATTACTTTGGAAAACAACTGATAAAGATTTTCGTATTCAGGAAAATCGGCAAGCAAAGATAAATGATTTTTGATGACCTTTTTATCCTTACGTGCGGCAGGCCCCGTCTGGTTTTGCGCAGGATCCATCTTCACGATATCCATTGCTGTTTTACAAATCAGAGGTTTTAGCACATCAAACGGGATATCCTTTTTGTCCAGAATTTCTTTGGCCATACCATAAAGAAAATTAGGAAAATTATTGGCCAAAACAGCCGCAAGATGAACAATATTACGCTGTTGCGAATCCATAACATAGGCTTTTTTCGACAAATAACTGACCATTGCCTTCAATATTAAAGTAACTCCTATATCGCAGCCTTCAATACAAATAGGAACGTTATTAAAATCCATTTTCTCCGATTTATTCATGGAAATCAGCGGATAAATGACACCATATTTCTTAGCCGAATTCTTCAGAATGTCCATTGGTAGCGAACCCGAACAATGGATAAGAATTCCTTCTTTCAACTTGATTTTAGGCAATACCTTGACAATAACATCATCGGGAAGTGCAAGGATATAAATATATTTGTCCTGAACCAATTTTTTTAAATTGTCGGTAGCTTCCGCTGAGACCTGAAGAGCCAATTCATTAGCCGATTGCATGGTCCGGCTATAAACCTGTACAATAGTAGATTTGTTGCGATAAAAAGCGTTCGCAAGACAGGTTGCTGTATTTCCGGCACCTATCATAACAATTTGGCGATTTACTGACATGTCTTTTTGTTTTAAAATTAACTGATTATTTTATTTTTAATTTTTTGCCATAAGGCAATACAAAATCCGATAATAATAAGGAGGGCTCCCATCCATACCATACCGATATTGGGAAAAACCATCACTTTAGCTACTACATAATCGGGACTTTTTTGGTAAATACCCAAAACAATAGTGCGTGGCTGAGTGGATATTTTTTCAAACCTGAATTTTAATCCTTCCTTCCGGATAAATCCTTCCTCCACCGATGCGGAATCATCCTTTACATAATAACGGCTTACCGTTTTCATTATACTGCCACTGTCATTTTTTACTTTAAGATAAGCGCTCACCATTAAATTGCTTATGCCCCTACCCTTAGATTGCACACATAAGCTATCGAGGATCACCTTATAATTGGGAATATTCAGTGTATCCTTAAGCGCTATATCCGATTGCAAAAGCAGGGAATAGCTTCCTCCCTGCACGGCTGTTTTTACATCGGCAAAACTGATGTACGTATAAACATCTTGGGTAAGAAAATGCTTAATGGCTGGCTCATGAACATTTCCCATACGGGCATTCAGATTGATAACCGGATAGAGCGAAAATTCCGTAGCCAGACTATCGTCAGACAATTTATTGGCAAAATCGAGCCGGTAGGAAATATGTTTGCCATCAAAACGATTGCTTTTGTATGTTACCATATAGTTACCCATCGGCATGGAGCGACCGGCAATGAGCACCTGGTTCTGCTTGTTAAGGCTCTTATCGCCCAATTCAATACCGGAAGTGTTTTGGGAAATGATGTGCTGATTGGAAAATGCAAGAACAACTCCTAATAAAAAAATGCCAACTCCGGCATGCGTAACCGCGGCTCCCCAGTTGCGGACTTTTCCTTTGTTATGTATGCTATAATCCAGCGAAGCAATAACAGAAAAAACGAGTGCAAAAGTGAATAGTGCCAAAATAAATTTCAGCGTTCCGGTAACAAGCACGATAAATACACTTACCGAAATAGCAATACCAAGAGCGGGCAAGAGTTTACGTACAAATATTATCGCTTCGTTCCGGCCATAGTTCAGATATTGAGTAAATGCAATAAGCAAAGCGATGAACAAGGCATAAAACAGTTGCCAGGTGTTGTAATATTCCATCCGTTGAAGAGGTGGCGCCAGATGAGAACTGAAAATTTTATTAAAAACAGGGATGGAAGTGGTAAGAATAATATGAAAAGCCGAAAGCATAACGATAATAGTCCCGACAAACATCCAAAATTCGCGGGACCAGAGGTGTTCTTTTTCTCCTTTGGGAAGTTTACGGGCATGGAAAGCAAACATAACAAGCCCAAGGATAAAGAAAAATGCGACATAAATAATCAGTTGAAGCGATTTGCCATTATCGCCAAAAGCATGAGCGGAAGTATTGCCCAATATACCGCTTCGTGTCAGATAGCTCGCATACAAAACAAGAACAAACCCCAGCAGGGAAAATATATAAGCCATCGGAAGGGCAAACTGCTGTTTCCTGGCAATAAGCAATAAATGTAAGGTTACCAATAAAATGAGCCAGGGAACCAGCGAAGCGTTTTCCACAGGATCCCACGACCAGAAACCACCAAAGGTAAGTGATTCGTATGCCCAACTACCACCCAAAAGGATGCCCAAACCAAGCAAAAGCAGGGCAAACACCGTCCATACCAGAGTAGGTTTTATCCAGGCGGTATATTCTTTTTTCCATAATGAAGCTATGGCAAAAGCAAAAGGGAAAAGTGAAGCGGCATAACCCAGAAAAAGCACCGGAGGATGCGTTACCATCCATACATTTTCCAATAAAGGATTTAAACCCTGCCCGTCGGTAAGTTGTTTCAGGTAATTGGGATCCTGAAAAAAGACTTCCCCAGCATTTGCCATGGTTTCGCGTAATAATGCAAAGGGACTGCTGCCGAGTTTTAATCCGAAAATGTTTATCCCTAACAACAGTGAGGTGAGGAATGTCTGCGAAAGCGAAACAACAGCCATCACCGGCGACTCCCACGAACGGAACCAGCGCAGAACCACAAGCCCCAATAGGGCCTGAAAAAGTGCCCAAATCAGGAAACTTCCCTCCTGCCCTGCCCAGAAACAGGAAATGATGTATTTTACAGCCAGCGCATTGGATGAATACTGCCATACATAAGCGTATTCATAATAATGTTTAACAATCAATAAATACAGTAAACCGGCAGCTACGACAAGTGTGGATAAATGGATATAATATACCCAGCGGGCTACTCTCTGCAGACGGACCGACCATGACTTTTCCCCGTTGACGGCAAAGCTATAATAAACAGTCGAAAAAAAGGCTGTGAAAAAGGCTAAAATCAGCATGAAACTGCCGGCTTGCCCGGGCAGAAGATGTTCGCCTATAAAGTTTGTAGCCATAGATTTACTAATTTACAACAGCATGTTGCCGGTTTGCATCGGCAATTTACGCTATTATTTGTCAAAAATATACAAAATAAAAATACCGGGCTAATTTTGTATCATCCGTTTCGGATCATTTCAGCGGCCTCGTTAAAATCTCCTTCTATCTCATCAAAATGCCCTGCTATCTCGTAAAAATCTCCTGCTATCTCATCAAAACCTCCAGCTATCTTGTCAAAATCTCCTTCTAAGTCATCAAAACCTCCTTCTAACTCATCAAAATGTCCTGCGGTCAATTAAAACCCTCAAGGTTTTAATTGAGAATTTTAATTGAGGATTTTTCTTGAGGATTTGGGGTCAAAATCCATAAACTTTATATGGACAAGGATTTAGTTTCCAAATAAAAGCAACGGTTATGGTTATTTCAGAATGGGACATGGATTTCACGGATAAGCACCGATAGTGATATAAACAGATTTAACGCTGATTTTATTCATGCAAACATAAATAATAAACATTCCATGTTTAAACGAACAATTTAAAAGCATTCTATGGCTGCAAATGCCGAAAGAAATATTTCAGAGTTACGAAACATGGAATGTTTACCAACTAAAAAAAACAGGACGCAGATTCCGCGGATAAAAAATCTGATAATTTTAAGGACTATAAAAATTAATTCTATATTTGTTGTTGCTAATTAAATTTATTGTTATGAACCGAGTCCTGATTTTCGGGACAAGTTTCATCCGACCTTAACTTAAAATTATTAACAGATGAAAAAAATATCATTCACCATTATCCTTCTTTTCCTCATTACTTTTGCTTCATATCCCCAACAAGGTATAAACACAATGATTGACCTTGGCGATTTGGCTGTAAAAACAACCCATTCACACAACGAATGGCTTGATCTCGGGAAAAATTCAACTATACAGGGGAGTATGTATTTGTTTAAGGATTTTCGCCCGGGCAGTATTATTTTAAAAAGCGATACCCTGATTGAAGGAATAAAATTCCGTTACAACATACGCTCAAAGCAGATGGAAATGTCGATAAATAAAGACACCCTTGCCTTTATCCGTCCCGATAAAGCAAGATTCGTTAATTTTGATAACAAAGTCTTTATTTTTACCACTTTTGAGGAAAATAACAAAACAGGAATGGATTATTTTCAGGTAATTGCCGACGGCAACACTAAATTATTGTTGCACTACGAAGTGGTTTTTATCCCGAAAAACCCACCGGTAACTCCTTACAGCGCCGGTAATCCTAACGATCAATACGTTCAGTTTAAAAATTATTTCTCCCAGAAAGGTGATCATCCCGCCATTCCTATGAGTAAAAAGCGGAAAAACATCTTAAAACTCTTTTCAGATAAAAAGGCTGAAATTGCCAGATACATCGACGAAAAGAATCTTAAGACAAACCGAGAAGCCGACCTGGCGGAAATATTCCGGTATTACAACTCTTTAAAATAGAACTGCGATTGGTTTTTGCTTGCTAAAACCAGAAACTGTTGCTATCTATGGCTTAATAAACAAAAAGAATGGGATTTAATTCCGGTAAACCGGAATAATTTTCAGACAAATCCAATCTTATCATTAATGCTTGCATAAATGGAATCCGTTTTATCCGAGCCAAACCCTTAGGGTTTTGAAAATCCTAAGGGTTTAATGGCAAAAAATCGTTTCCGTAAAGAATTTAAAACTTTATTTTTTGATAAATTTGATGGTTTTCAAACTGCCATCTTTTGCCGTAATTCTGAGAAAATAAACACCGGGAGTAATCCCCGAAAGTGTGATTTTCAGTTGATCGGAATCCAGGTTATTGAAATCCATCATTCTGCTGCCAACGATATTGTAAACGGCTAAATGCTGAGCGCCTTTAACATTAGTTACATTCAGGCAATCACCGGCTGGATTAGGATAGATGGAATACGACGTCTGGACAGGATTGCTGATTCCGGCTGTTCCGTTATGAATAATAAGGTATGGTTTTACATTATAAAAATTAAAATAATGATCGTTAACTATAAAATTACCGGGAATGGAATCAAAACCGTTAAGGTCGGGATTGTAGAGCGAACCATCCCACAATACAGGTGCCAGACCTGTTCCGGCAAGGGAATCGGGCATACCAAAACTAACGCGTACGGAATCGGGAAGATTGATCTGAGAGATCGGAGTTCCGTTGGCTGTCCAAACGGTATCAACAAAAATTTGATTCAATATATTATGGGTAAAAATCTCGCCCCAGATTGAGTTTGAAATATTATCGCCACCAACAACCCTGTAACTCCGGTGTAAAACCCCGGAAATGCCTCCCGGAGCCTCGGCTCCGGCATGAATGTCTATGGTATCGGGAAGCCATTTCCCGTTGATACGGTATTTAAAATCGAGGATGTTACCAATTTTAAATACCGAATCGGTAGTGAAAGCATAAAGGCTATCTCCAAGATCCTGCATAGGTGTGGTAACACTCCAGTTGGTGAAAGGTCCAACCACATCAACGATATCACCGGCATCCGGGTCGAAACGTCCTTCGTTGATGGCGGGTTTCATGTCAACGATAAAGGTAACAGCTATGGTTCCCGGCTCGGGAATGGCATAGGTAGTTTGCCCGCTCACATTAAATGCGTTGTCAACAGAGAACGTACAATTAGGTCCCTGAATAAGCCAATGTCCATCGGGAGAACCGTCATTCTCAAGAGCTCCCCATTGGTAAGTCCCCGGTAAAACAATAAGGTTCATCGTCCAGATATGATCACCGGCAACAACATCGCCATGCGTACCGTCGTCGTACATTTTCTCGGCTATCCAATTATTCATGTCCCCTGTAATTTTGACATTTGAATAATGCTGGGTACTGTCGATTAACGTAAACGTAACAGCGGGTTGGGCTTTACTGATGCCTGACAGGGCAAATAGGGCTGCAAAAATGAGTAACAGTTTTTTCATTTAGTATTTATTGATTTTAGTTACCTGATATTAACGATGGATAGTGCAGGTTTGGTATGGCGTTTTTTTATTCTATTAATTATTTCCTTTTAAAAAGCATTGATATACAAAAAACCCGGACTTTACGGCCCGGGTTTTGAAAAATAGAATCTTCTCTTATGCGTACAAAAGACGATTTACGAATTAGTTTTTAACCAATTTCTGAGTGTATTTACTGCCGTCTTTAGCGAAGAACGTAACCAAATACATTCCTTTTTTCAAATCGGAGGTATTAACACTCATCGATCCCGATTTCAGGTTTTCAAATCTGGCAACTTGTTGTCCGATATAATTGCTGATGATAATCTGGCTGATATCGGTAGTTGTATTGATAAACAGATTAGCGCTGAAAGGGTTAGGATAAACCTGAATTTGGCTTGCTAACTGGTTTTCGTGAATACCCGTTACATCATCATTAAACCAGCAACTGAAAACATTAGCTCCTGCAATAACAATGTATTGGCGATTAGGTCCGCCACCAGGAAATTCAGAAAGTGAATCAGCCCAGCTTCCATTGATACGGAATTTAAAATTCAGGGTATCGCCAATCATAAAATCAGGAATGGTAATCGAATAAATACTATCGTTAGCATCGGGAGTAAGATGAAAGTTTGTTCCATCCCATCCATTAAAGGAACCAGCTACATCAACAAACTGATTAGCAGGATCAAATTTGCCTAATTGCTTCCAACACGACATGTTAACATTGAAAGTTACAGGAGCATATGCTGATTCATCGTTGAACCATACGGATGGATTATTTATGCCATAACCAACTATAAATGCACGATTGGGTCCACCACCAGGAAATTCAGAAAGCGAATCAGCCCAACTTCCGTTAATACGGAATTTAAAATTTAATGTTTCTCCAATGGTTAAGCTATCTACCGTAATGCTATAAATACTATCGGAAGCATCGGGAGTAAGATGAAAGTTTGTTCCATCCCATCCATTAAAAGAACCAGCCACATCAACAAACTGAGTAGCAGGATCAAATTTGTCAAGATGTTTCCAATACCACATGTTTACGTTGAATGTTACAGTATTCAATGTGGGTAATGGAGCTGGTAAAGAATCATTGTTTAGTACAATGTCGTCAAAATACATCACGATATCTTCGGTAAGCGTTAAAGGATCTTCAAAATCGGGCATAAAGGAAAATACTTTATATTTACCAGTCTTGGCTCTGAAATCAAATACAATGTCTTCCCAACCATTGGTAACCGTTTGAACATACATCGAAGGAATTTCAGAATTGCCGGCAGGTCCGCCTTCTAATTTAAAATGCAAAGGACTGATACGGGTTTTTAAAACCTTTACGTGCATAAACTTGTTTGTTGTAACGTCAATGGAATCATCCAAAGCGGTCCAGAAGCCTGCCCAGGGATTACCATCAAAAGCACGGGTAAATTTCACAACTTTAGTACTTGTATTTACACCAAATGCTACAGGATTGTCAACAACAGCAAAATTGGTAGTATCAGCGTCAAGATGTCCGTTTGCCATGCTGTGCATAACAAAGGGTGAAGTTCCGGACTCAAAGTCGGCAACAACCTGAGCCTTAGTAAAGCCTGCCATGGCAAGCATTAGTACAAAAATGAGTAATAGTTTTTTCATAGTGTTTAAGATTTAGTTAATAATCAAAAAATTTAAGTGCACAAAAATAATGATTAATTTTACATTCGTTTGTTAAAAAATCAAAAATAACCCACAAATATAATAATTATTTCACAAAATGCTTCACATGAAAAAAATTTTTTTTAATTTTATTTTTTTAACGCTTTTATACTTACCGCCATGAAAAAAACTATTTTTTTGTTAATCATCTTTATTTTAACTACTTCCCCGAGAATTTTTCCTCAAATCCGGGCAACATCGTTTAATCAGCCTCCGGAATGGTCGAAAAATGTAATCTGGTATCAGATTTTTGTGGAACGCTTTTACAACGGCGATCCAACCAACGATCCCAAACCGGAAAATATGTATTCGTCGTCTGCCGATCCGGTTCCCACGGGCTGGATGATTACTCCGTGGACACAGGATTGGTACAAACCCGACCCCTGGACAACCAACAATGGAAAGACCTTCGATTACAATCTTCAGTACCGCCGTTATGGTGGCGATTTACAGGGTGTGATTGATAAACTCGATTATCTAAGCAACTTAGGCATTACGGCTATTTACCTGAATCCCATCAACGATGCTCCTTCCCTGCACAAATACGACGCCCGCAATTTTCACCATGTGGATGTCAATTTCGGTCCCGACCCCAAAGGAGACAACCTGATTATAGCTTCCGAAAATCCGGCAGATCCTTCCACCTGGAAATGGACTTCCGCCGATAAATTATTTCTGAAATTAGTTGAACTGGTCCATAAACGGGGAATGAAAATTATTGTTGACTATTCATGGAATCATACCGGAGTTGAATTCTGGGCATTCAGGGATATTGTAAAAAACAAGGAAAAATCTGCCTTTACAGATTGGTATTCCATTCGGTCGTTTGATAATCCGTCAACGCCTCAAAATGAATTTAATTATAAAGGATGGCTCAATATTCAGAGCCTGCCGGAAATTAAAAAGATAAACATCACTACCGAACGTCGCGACGGACTTCCCTACGAAGGCAATATCAACGAAGGTGCCAAAAAGCATATTTTTGATGTTACCCAACGCTGGCTTGCCCCGGATGGCAATGTGAACAAGGGCATTGATGGATTTCGCCTCGATGTAGCCGATCAAATTCCCATGGGTTTTTGGCGCGACTACCGGAAGTTTGTTAAATCTATTAATCCGGAAGCCTATCTGGTAGGCGAAATCTGGTGGACAAAATGGCCCGACGAACTGATGAATCCGACACCTTATGTCGGCGGCGATGTGTTTGACGCGGTAATGTTTTACCAGCTTTATCGTCCGGCAAAATATTTCTTTTCAAAATCAGACTTTTCCATTGATGCCCGGCAGTTTGCCGACAGCCTTCAATTTCAGTGGAACAGATTATTGAACCCTTTCCGATATTCAATGATGAATGTAGCGACAACCCACGATTCCCCCCGGCTGCTTACCTGTTTTTATAATCAGGGAAAGTATAAATACCTTGCCAAGCCCAACGAAGATACATCGTACAAAACCGGAAAACCGGACAAGGAAACCTATCAAAGGGTAAAATTATACCTTATTTATCAGTTTACAAATATCGGCGCTCCACACATCTGGAATGGCGAAGAAATGGGAATGTGGGGCGCCGACGATCCCTATAACCGTAAACCGCTATGGTGGAAAGAGTTTACTTTTCAGCCCGAAACAAGAACCAATTTTCAGTCGGGCAAAAAATTATACGACAACGTAGCCTTCGACACTCCACTTTTTAACTTCTATAAAAAACTGATCCGAATCCGTAAAGAAAATCCGGTATTAAGCAATGGTTCAATGGATTTTATTACAACAGACGATAAAACACTTATTTACAGCAGAACGAATAAAAATGCTCAAATCTTTGTCTTATTTAATGCGGATAATAAAAAACAAAAACTGAAATTACCCGAAAAAAACCAATACATCAATTTACTTGATGGAACATCTTTTTACGGAAATTCGATAATGGCTGACCCTTTATCAGGGTTTATACTTAAAAAAATTACGAAAAACAAGTAAATTTTTATATCTGGGAAATAATTTTCCAAAATTACTTCATAAGTATTAGTATATTTGTATCTTGTTTTGAAATGTTAAAATTTTTAAAAAAAAGTATACTTGTTAATTGTAAATATTTTTTCCTTATTTTTGATGTTGCAAAATGGACAGAATTCATTTAATTAGATTTAATAACCAATTTTTATTCTGAACAAAAAAGCGAAAATCAATCATTAACTAAATTATTAATTATCAATCTTAAAAATCAATTTTATGAAGAAACATCTACAAGTGTTTACAATCTTGTTTCTTTTTCTGTCGAGTATGATGGCTATGCAGGTTCGTGCTCAGGATGTTAAGATTACAGGAAAAGTAACTGACGCCACCGATGGAAGTTCACTTCCGGGGGTAAACGTCTTAATTAAAAATACCACAACAGGTACATCAACCGATATTGATGGAAAATTTTCCCTCAATGCCAAAGTGGGTTCTACCCTTGAATTTTCTTTAATAGGGTATACAACACAGGCGCTTGTTGTTGGCAATCAAAGGACTCTTACGATCTCGATGAGACCATCCATTACCGGATTAAACGAAGTGGTTATCGTTGGTTATGGACAGGTTAAAAAAGGAGATGCAACGGGATCCATCAATACTTTGAGTGCAAAGGACTTTAATCGTGGAGCCATTACTTCGCCTCAGGAATTATTGATGGGAAAAAGTGCAGGAGTTGTTGTAACTTCCAGCAGCGGCGCTCCCGGTGCAGGCGCAACCATTCGTATCCGTGGCGGCTCATCCATGAAAGCAAGCAACGACCCGTTGTACGTTATTGATGGCGTTCCCATTAATAATGCAAGCATTTCCGGGGTTGGTAACCCGCTTACTACTATTAATCCCAATGATATTGAATCGTTTACGGTATTAAAAGATGCCTCTGCAACCGCTATTTATGGTTCCCGTGCTTCCAATGGAGTAATTATCATTACCACCAAAAAGAGCAAGGCCGGAAGCAAAATGAAAGTGAGCTATAACGGAAGTATTTCCATTAGCAAGGCTCCCAAAACTATTGGCGTATTATCCGGCGATGAATTCAGAGCTTTAGCCAGCGAAAAAATTGGAAGCAACAACATTGATTCTGCCAGTTTAACTCGTCTGGGAAAGTACAATACCAATTGGCAGGATGAGATTTACAGGACTGCCGTTTCGCAAGATCATAACATCAGCGTGGGTGGAGCCTATAAAACAATGCCTTACCGTGTTTCCTATGGTTATACCAATCAGGATGGTATCCTCAAAAATACCAATCTGGAAAGAAATACGTTGGCATTCAACTTGGATCCTACTTTTCTTAATGGCGACCTGAAGGTTAACATTAATGCAAAAGGAATGTATTCCATTAATAATTTCGGCAATACCGATGCCGTAGGTTCTGCCGTTACTTTCGATCCAACCCAACCTGTCATGAATGGAAATACCCGTTATGGCGGATATACTACCTGGATTGATGCAAAGGACGGTAATAATATTAATGGAAATTATAATCAGATGGCTACCTCCAATGGTGTTGCCCAGTGCAATTTAACCGATAATGTATCACGTGTCTATCGTGGTATGGGCAATGCACAGTTCGATTATAAACTTCCAATTGCTCCCGATATACATGCTAATTTAAACCTTGCCATCGACCAGTACCACAGCAAAGGTCATAACAATGCCGATACCATAGCCGTATGGACACGCCGTTCCGACTACGGAAAACTGACCAACTATGCACAATCCGGATATACCAAAACACTTGACTTTACCCTGCATTACACCCAGCCACTGGATGCCCTAAAGAGTAAATTTGATGTGATGGGCGGTTATTCATGGCAGCATTTCTGGAAAAAAGGCAGCAATTACGAACGGAGTATCGTTCCAACCGACACAGCGGAAGCACGGAAATTTCCTTTAATCGTGGCCGATAATTCAAAATACAAAACAGAAAACTATCTGGTTTCTTTCTTCGGTCGTTTAAACTATTCGCTCATGGATCGCTACTTATTAACAGTAACATTACGTGATGACGGTTCTTCCCGTTTTGCATCAAGCAACCGTTGGGGACTTTTCCCATCGTTAGCCTTGGCATGGAAAATCAAAAACGAATCCTTTTTTAAAGATTATAAAAATCTCACCGATCTTAAATTACGTTTAGGCTGGGGTAAAACCGGACAACAAAACATTATGGATAATGACTATCCATACATGGGAACTTATCGCATTTCTCAGGAATCAGCCTATTATCAATTCGGTAATGAGTGGATTGCCACGTTGCGCCCGAGTGCTTATGATAAAAACATTAAATGGGAAACCACTACCACCCAAAACATTGGACTCGATTACAGTTTCTATAACGACAGAATATCCGGTTCGTTGGATTATTACTACAGGAAAACTGACGACCTGATCAACAATGTAGCCATTCCGAATGGTAGTAATTTTTCCAACTACCTTACCACTAACGTAGGAACTCTCGAAAATAAAGGTTTTGAAGCAACCCTGAATTTACGCCCGATTTCAACCAAGGATTTGTCCTGGGATTTTGGAGTAAACCTCTCCTACAATGAAAATAAGATTACCAAACTAACCCGTACCGATGATCCAAATTACATGGGAGTTCCTACGGGTGGTATCAACGGAGGTACCGGAAATAATATTCAGATACAGAGTGTTGGCTATCCAAGCAATGCCTTCTTTGTGCTGCAACAGGTTTATGGCTCCGACGGTATGCCTATCGAAGGACTTTATATCGATCGTAGCGGACAAGGTGGAAATGTTGCCGGCAACTTGGCTAATTATTATCATTATAAAAAACCTGCTCCGGACTATATGATTGGTTTATCTACCAAATTGAATTACAAAAACTTCGATTTAGCTCTATCCGGTCGTATCAGCATAGGCAACTATGTTTACAATAATGTGGCTTCCCAGACTTTTTATGCCAACTTATATAACAACAGTTTCTGGCAGAACCTCAGTACTCAGATAAAAGATACCAAGTTCAACAATGCTCAGTATTTTTCCGATACCTATATTCAAAATGCATCTTTTTTCAAGATGGACAACATGAGTGTAGGTTATAACTTCTCAAAAATACTCACCGATAAAATTGATGGTCGCATCAGTTTTACTGTTCAGAATGCCTTTACCATTACCAAATACAAGGGATTAGATCCCGAAGTGGATGGCGGTATCGACAATAACTTCTATCCTCGTGCAAGAGTGTATATGTTGGGCTTAAATTTGAATTTTTAATATTTTAAAAGGAGATTAAATTATGAAACGTATAAGTATAATATTATCTTTTATTGCTATACTTGCCTTAACAACAACATCATGTGTTAAGGATTTGGACACCAAACCTATAGACCCCAATGTATTTGTGGGCAATAATATATTAAGCAGACCAGGCGCTGCCAAACAAGCATTAGCAAAATTATATTCTTCCTTTGCCGTACCCGGACAGGACGGCGTTAGCGGTTCCGGAGATATTTCCGGCATTGACAATGGCTTCGGTGTGTATACCCGTGCCTTATGGATGCTTCAGGAATTAACTACCGACGAAGCGCTTTGCGCCTGGAACGACCAAACCATTAAGGATTTTCACTGGCAAACATGGTCGCCTACCGACGTTTTTAATGCAGCTATGTATAGCCGGATTATCTACACCGTATCCATTTGTAACGAATTTATCAGAATAACTAATGGAAGTACGGATCCGGAAATTATGAGATACGCCGCTGAAGCCCGGTTTTTACGCGCATTGGCTTATTATCATGCTATTGATATGTACGGCAACCCGGCATTCATTACCGAAGCCGACTTACCAGGCATCTTTTTTCCAAAACAAATCACACGTAAACAATTATTTGCTTATGTATCAAGCGAATTGAGAGATATCGCTGATAATAACAAATTAGGCGAACCTCGTTTTGAATATGGACGTGCTGATAAAGCTGCCGCTTGGATGCTCCTTTCCCGTTTATATCTGAACGCCAATGTTTATCTTGCCGATGCTCAACATCCCGATCAGGTTTTACCCGACGACGACGCAACGTATAAAGCTTATCTCGACTCATGTCTCATCTATTGTGGCAAAGTTAAAAGTGCCGGTTATACTTTGGAACCGGATTACCGCGCAAATTTCTGTGCCGATAATAATTTAAGCCAGGAAATGATTTTTGCAATCAACTACGATGGAACATATACCCGTTCGTATGGTGGAACAGGTTATATCATCCATGCTGCCACCGGTGGATTTATGGATGCTGCAGCTCTTGGAATTGGCAGTGGATGGGGTGGAAACCGTACCACCAGGGAATTTGTTAATATTTTAACCAATGGTTATCATCCCGTAATGGCTGATTCCATGTTTACCCAGGTTCCGGACAAACGTGTTTATCTGGAATTACTTGGTAATTGGGATATTACCAATGTAGGAACCTTTACCGATGGTATTGGCGTTCGTAAATATACCAATAAGAACCATGATGGCACGGCAGCCATTCATCCTCACAATGACTTTCCATGTACCGATTTTCCGATTTTCCGCCTGGCAGATGCTTACCTGATGGAAGCCGAAGCATGCTTACGGTTAAATCAAAACACCGGTCTGGCCGTAGATGATGTTAATGCTATCCGGCACAGAGCTTTTGGCGATGATAATCATGCGGTAACAATAGGACAGTTGCAACTCAATAACTTCCAATACATTTTGGATGAACGCGGACGTGAACTTTATTGGGAAGCTGTTCGTCGTACCGATTTAATCCGCTTCCAGAAGTTTACAACAAGTACTTACGTATGGCAATGGAAAGGCAACACAATTAATGGAACAAGTTCCGATTACTGGCGCAACCTATTTCCCATACCTGCTTCAGAAGTTGCTGCCAATCCGAATATAAAACAAAATCCTCGTTACTAATTTTAAAATTAAATAAAATGAAAGTAAAATCATTTATCATAATAGCTTTTGCAGGATTACTGGGTCTGGTTTCCTGTAAAAAAGACGAAGATAAGCAAGTGTTAAGCGACAATCCAACAGCGCCAACACTAAACATTCCTTCACCAGACTTAGTTCTTTTGAAAGCGAATGCTAATGATACGATTACCTTTAATGGTAATGCTGCCAACTTCGGAGTTAATGTAGTTATTACCTATACTCTGGAAGCCGATACTTCTGCAAGTTTTGCCCATCCGGTAACCTTAGCCTCGGGAACTGTTAATAAATTCGAATTTAACGTAGCAGATTTTAATACTAAAATCGTCGACATGGGAATTGCCGAATTTGCACAAGCAAATATAAAATTTAGAGTTAACGCTTCTGTCAGCACATATACACCATCGGTACATTCAAATGTTTCTACAATGAATATTACCACTTTTGGCGCTTCTAAGCTGGTATTATCTACAAATCCTGAGCAAAGCCTTTCCTCTCCTGCTGGCAATGGTATTTATTCAGGATGGGTATATATTGACAGTACAAGCACATCATTTATGTTAACCAACACAGAAACTGGTGTAGTTTACGGCGGAAATGCCGGCACATTGGTTCCAAATGGCACCGCCATCACGGTTGCCGTTGGTGGATATAACATGACAGTTAATACCAATACCAATACTTACACATTAACTGAAACGACTCTTTCAATTATTGGTGATGCAACAGGCTCATGGGCTGATGACCAAAAAATGGTCTATGACTTCACCGAAGAATGTTGGAAAATAACCATGGATTTAGTTGTCGGTGCAAATGGTGGTACTATTAAATTTAGGACTCATGGCGGTTGGAATGGCGAATTTAATCTCGGCATAGGCGATGCATCACATCCGGACTATACTATTAACAATTTGTGGAATAGCAGTTCAAGCCAAAATATTCCAGTTCCAGGTGTTCCGGGTAACTTTACCATGAAATTATGGGTTAATAAAGCTCCCTATCATTGTACAATTACTAAAAATTCTAAAAAATAAGTTATTACATCTTTAAATCATAAGAAGGCTGTCCCCAAAGGGCGGCCTTCTTTGTTTTATAACAGGGAAGTCGGAAACGAATCAAAATCTATCCAAATTCGAACCAAATTCGTATTAAATAGCATATTATAAAATTATAATTGAAGTTTGGTTTGAATTTAATCCTGGCAATTGAATGAAAATAAATGGGATGGTAAAATTAAAAAAGCCTCTGTTTTACAGAGGCTTTTTATATCGTACCCGGGGCGGGACTACTAATATTGGTACAAAAATGGTCGTTTTGTACCAGTTTTCTTGATTATCAGCGATAATTCCTTTTTTGTTGGTACAGTTTGACCTCTTTTGTACCAGTCATTCGTTCCCCTAAACGTTCCCCTAAGATTTTTTGTTTTATCTTTGTAGAAAATTTCAGAGTATGCAAATTAAATTTTTTCTAAAGGATAAAAATTCCGAACAGACTTGCATAATTGCGATCATTCGGAATAAAGGAAAGCGGTATAAGGTTTACACGGTTGATAGAGTGAAATCGGGATACTGGAACCCTAATACCTATCGTTGCCGACTTCAAAGGCAATACTACCCCGCAGCAAAGCATATCAATGAGCGATTGAATGAATGGGAAAAACTATTAAATGACGCTCTCGATTATTTTAACCATGAGCTTATTATACCAGGCGAAAAAATGTTTAAGGCAAAGGTAGAAGAGTTGCTAAGTCAGAAGAAAAAAGATGCTGGCTTTACTGAACCGGAATCCGAGATACTATATTTCACCGATTATATTGAACAATTTATAAAAGACGTTGAGCGAAAACCAAATACTTTGAAAAGGTATGTTACAACGCTAAACCTGCTGAAACGATACGAAGGGAAAATGAAACTTCAATTCGAGGATATAGACATGAAATTTTACAACAGCTTTCAAAAATGGATGAATCAGCAGGGTTATTCTGTTAACTATTTTGGTGATATGATAAAAAATATTAAAGTTTTCCTGAATGCTGCTGCCGATGATCATCTAAACAATAATACTGAATACCTTTCAAAGAAGTTCAAAACTGTGGACGAGGAAACCGACGCCATTTATTTAACCGTTGACGAACTTATACAAATGAACAGGCTGGTTATTGACGAGAAACTCATTTTGGCAGGCTGTGGCAGCGACATACTCAAAGTTAAAGAAAACCTTCATCGGAAGATTGAAAGTTTAACAGATGCACGGGATCGATTCCTGATAGGTGCATTCACGGCTATGCGTTTTTCAGACTACGGCGACATAGATGGACTTAAATCAACCGATGATTTTATTTCTAAGCGAACGGAAAAAACCGGTACCAAGGTTGTCATCCCGATGCACTATGTAATCAGGGAAATATTAGAACGACGAAATAACCAACTTCCCCGCCCGGTAACTAATCAGAAATTGAACGATAGTTTAAAAGAACTTGGAAGATTGGCTGGGATTAACGAGGACGTTGATATAACTATGACCAAAGGAGGTAAACGAGTTACCGAAACATTTAAAAAGTGGGAGCTAATCACTACTCATACGGCAAGGCGTTCCGGCTGTACCAATATGTATCTAGCAGGTATTGATGCCATTGCTATTATGGGATTCAGCGGGCATACAACCGTAAAAAGTTTTATGAAATACATCCGTGTTAAGCAGGAACAGAATGCAATGCGGCTTAAAGATCATGACTTCTTTAAAAAATTAAATTTGTGATTTCTTAATTTATTAAATGAAAGTTATATGTATGGCTGAAAAATTAAAGTATTTTCAAAAAATGTCCTGTTATTCACGCAATAAACAGGACAAATGTGTTATATTTGCAAAAAAATATCTGAATGAAAGTATCTGAAAACATAGCAAATATAATAGATAGACTTCCTGCTGACTATATTTTCACCTATAGTGATTTTGATATGGCAGTGAGTAGTAAAGATGCTATTGTAAAAGCATTGAACAGACTGGTTGCCTCTGGGAAAATAAACAAACTTTCAAAGGGTAGGTTTTATAAACCTCGCAAAACCCAATTCGGAACCTTACAACCATCTATATATCAGATTGCAAAAGATTTTTTAGAACAAAACGGTGAACTTGTCGGATATTTCACTGGCTATTCTGCCTATAATAGCTTGGGATTGACCACACAGATTCCAGCCGCACTACAAATTGGCACAAACAAGTACCGTAGAGCCATCAAACGAGGATTATACAGTATCTCATTTATCGTTCAGCCCAATAAAATTACAAAAAAAAATATTGAACTTTTACGCATTTTAGATGCAATCCGCTTTATCAAAGAGATTCCTGCTGCTACACCCGATGAAGCTTGCAGCCGATTAATATCTATCATTAGCCAATTGCCTGAAACAAAAATAAAAATGCTGGCAAAACTTGTTTTAAAATATTCCCCTGCGGTGCAAGCCCTTTGCGGAGCAATGTTGGAACAAGTTGGAGTAGAGAATAGCATATTAAATAAAATTAGCGATTCACTTAATCCCGTAACGGAATACAATATGCCAATATCTGAATCGGTTCTCCCTAATAAAAATAAATGGAGGCTAAAATAATGTTACATAACGACAATAAATTATTCATTGACACTGTATTAGCAACCTCTGAATACTTTTCAATCCCACCCATTTATATCGAGAAAGATTATTGGATTACTTATGTGCTTCGCCTGATGGCACAAAACGATAACGCTAACAAAGTCGTTTTTAAAGGTGGAACTTCCTTATCCAAGGCATACCATTTGATTAACCGTTTTTCGGAAGATATTGATGTAGCGGTAATTGATGCAGGTGCTTTCACAGGAAATCAACTTAAGACCCTCATTAAAAAAGTAGCAAAGGAGATAACCACCGATTTACAAGAAGTTCGGGTTAATGGCATTACAAGTAAAGGTTCACACTTTTATAAGGCTGTTTACGCCTATCCAAACCTTTTGAAACAAACAGCCAAAACCGCTGTAAGTTCCAATCTATTGGTCGAAATTAATTCATTTGCAAATCCATACCCTTATGAAACAAAAACAATCACAAGTTTTATTACCGATTTCTTAGAACAAACAAATAACGGACACCTGATTACAAAACACAACTTACAATCCTTTACGCTCAACGTACTCGACAAACGCCGTACAATGATTGAAAAACTCGTATCACTTGTACGATTTTCATTTTCTGAAAATCCAATTCTTGCCATCTCTTCTAAAATCCGCCATTTTTATGACTTGTATTTTCTTGCCAACGACGCCCAATGTGCCAAATACATTCAATCTGCCGACTTCCAAACAGATTTTGCAGAATTATATGCCCACGACCAACAGACATTCGACACCCCTGCTAATTGGCAAATTAAGACCATAGAACAATCACCACTTACAATTGAATTTTCGACGATGTGGGAAAAGTTGAGAGAAGCATATCGAAACGAGCTTTCGCTATTGGCATTTACTCAAATACCAGATGAGAAAAAAGTTGCACAGACATTTATTAATACAGTCAATAATTTAATAGTAAAAACTCAAAATAAATAATGACAATTAAGAAATCGGAATTATACAGTATGCTTTGGAAAAGCTGCGATGAACGTGTGCCAGCCATTGGTTTCAATATTTTTCATTAGTTTTTTTTGGATAGAGGCAGTTTTCAACAAATTTTTTGAGGTCGTCACAGGACACTGAATATTGGCTAAGCAATTTATGAGCTTGTTTGATATTTCTTAACATTGCTTCGTTCGCTTCATCAATTTTTATATCCAACCCGTTAAATTTCAATTCTTCCGGCGTATAACCCTGCTCAATAAGGTGAAGCAAATCGCTATCATTATAATTGATAGGTAACTTAACACTTCGCAAAATACTATCATCTTCAAAAAAAGTTGTTTTTATAAGATTAACAGTTACTGCGCCGATGTTCATATAAGCATAATTTATCTTGATTGCTAATTCGGGCGACTTTGAATTTTTTATAATATCATAGAAATACCAGAACGGAATTGTAGTTTTGGCAGCTCCCTGAGTAACACAATCAAGGGAAAAAATAGCTCCCGGAACGACAAAGGTAGCTTTGCCATCAGTTACAGTGATTTCACAAATGATAGTATTTTTATTAATATTTTTTCTGACGGATACTGCCGTGTTTAACATTTTGAGCGTATGGAGCAGCTTTTTTTTATTTACGATTATTGTTACCATAATTTGCTTCCTTTTTGCTTTTAATATTTATTTGTAAATGAGATTATTAGATTTGTAACTCTTTCATTCCATTGCTTTTTTAATTTATTCCATACAGCTCTTCAACCAGGTGGTCTATTTCTATTTCAATTGGTTTGAGTAAAGCATTTGCTTGACTTTCGTTTATGCCGCCTGCAAATTGCTGACCTTCTTTCAGCCCTCTTTTTTTCCATTTGTCCGTTAGCTCTTTACGTATTTCAATACTTTTCAGGCGTTGGTTAATCCAATTCTCTGAATAGCCCAATTGAAGATATTGTTGTAAAGCCCTGTCGATTGTGAGTTCTGGGTCTTGCATCTCGTCTAATCGTTCAGATGCTACTTGAGCCAACCATAGTTTAAAGGGTTCTGCCTTGGGTGATGGTATGGATTGGATGAGCCTAAAAAGTTGTTCTGTGTCGGCAACATCAGTTTTATAGAACTTTCCATCGGCAGATTGCATTTTCAGTTGACTACAATTTGTAGCCAACTGACTTCCTTCTTTCTTTAGCCGGGTTTTAAGCACACTCCAATATTTACGGGGATTAGGGCCTGCCGTTAGCACTTCAATAGTATCTACAATAGAGAAATACCATTTTTCCTGTTCGTTGTCCCACAGGGTGCGAACTTTTTTATCTTCAAATATTTTTACCGTGTTCTGTTGTTTCATAGTGTTCTATATTGCTTACTCAATCAGGAAAATCGAAATTTCCGATTTTCCTAAAATAGAGTCATATGGTAATTTTATTTTTTTGCAAAGTACCGGGTAAAACTGTATTTTCCCGTCAGCTAATTACTGGCGGGGTGGTCTGCTCGATTATGCTCAGTTTTTTATGCTTAATCCAAATAGGCAAAGTAGTTGTTTGAATTGATTAATTTCTAATTCACCCAAATTCTTTGTCTTTATTTCCGCTTTTAATTCTGTAAAATTCGTGTAGTAGAAACTTGAGATTCTGTCTTTCAATTTATTGTTCTTTATTAACCAAATTGCTTCATGGTATCCTCCCCGTGAATATTCTTGAACTGTTTGAAAATAATCATAGTCCGACCAATCTCTTGTTTTCCGAATAAATGGCAACAAAGGATTAATGAACCTTAATTTGTCGGTGTACACTATTAAATATTTACATTGAGTCATTAGCAGTAAAAGAAATACTCCTTGAAGTCCGAGAACAAATAACATGGAAATCCTTGTTGGTTTGTCTTGCCAGTTTTCAATGAAAAAAGGATTGGTCTTAAGCTTGATAAATACAAGCCAAGTTAAGATTCCAGCAATTCCATTCAATGCTATAAGTAGGCCAAAGCCTCCTAATATTTTATATTTTGATTTCGTTGTCATAAAATTGAGCATAACGGGTGGCGCTATGGTTAGTTGCCGATTTCGAATCACCTTTCTATCAAGTTACAACTACTTTTGATACGAGCTGTGCTGCTCGAATTAGCACTGTAACGGCAATTAACTAAACCGCGTGTTTTGTGGCGTTATTTTTTCTTTTTTTAAGTTCAATCCGTTTTATAATCTCAAAAGTCGCTGAAAAAATCAAGGCAAAAATCAAAATCCATAAAGACAATTTATCAAACAATGGAAACTTACCTTTTAAAAAAGTCCTTAAAATTAAGTCCGCTAAAATTACACCAGTACCAGACCATATAAAATAGTCATACTTTTTGGCTTTTATCCCCAAAATCCAACTTTGGTATTTGTCATTATTGGGGAAAGCTTTATCAAGCCTATCAAACAGCAATTTAGAATCCTTATATTTCTTCAAATTGTACAAAGCACGAGCTTTATGAAATACTATCAACTCATAATATTGAATATCGAAAAGCTTTTCCTTTTGATAATTTGGGAAATTCTCTACTAAATCAATCGCCTTATCAAGGTACTGTATACTCTTTTTTAAATATCCAGAATTTTCAAGCAATATACCACAATCACAAGTCAGCCGCATTACATAATCATAATCAATCAAATTTGACAAATCAACACCGTTTATTAAATCAATACTTGTCTCATATGAATCAATAAATGATCGAGGATTTCTTGGCGTTTTCTCATCGTACAAATTGTCGTGTAATTCTTTTACTGTCATATCGTGTCGTTGTTTTTATAATGCCACATAACGGACGAGGCTATGCGCCGTTGGGGATTTCGTGGACGCGAACCTATCACCCGTTACCGAGCTTGCAAGCGAGAGCGAAGCACGCCTAACCACCTAAACCCCAATGGCGTATGAGCCTGTGTTGGGTGCAGTTTTATTTTTTTCCTGTTAATTCATTTACAATGTTTTGAATCTTTATATTCAAAGCCTCTAACTCCGATTTGTATTTATCAGTATTTTCATCGACAGTTTTATACAATAGATTCATACTTGCAACTCTCAGGTTGCAATATTCCAAAATCTTACGATTCTTAGCATGTAAAGGTTCTGGCAATTTTAATTTATCAGCCTCCTTTACTAAATCAATATTTTCATTCCAATAATACAAACTTCTTGTTTGGATTTCTTTAAGTATATCCTCCTTAGATTTAGCGTAATTGAGTTTTTGATATATTTCCATTGCCATAGATTCGAGATTTGCAAATCTTTTCATTTTCTCTTGATAAATCTTTATTTCATCTTGGCTGTAATTGGCTGTTGTCTGGTGAGGCAAATAGCTATAAAACACAATTCCCGTGATAGTTAAGAAAAACGCAAGTGTTGAAACAGTTAATATTTTTGATTTAAAATCTGTATATATTTTGAGTGAAGGATAATAAGCATACCCAACAAATAGTCCAGTAATAAGACCTCCTATATGAGCAGCATTATCAATGCCACCCTTTAATCCATTTAGTAAATTGTAACCTACGAAAATACTAATACTTACTAATAAGGTTTTTCGAGCAGACTTTTCAATCAAATTGGTAGTTAACATTGCTCCAAATATTCCATATAAACCGAATATTGCGCCTGAAGCACCAGCACTTATAACTAAATCATTCCACCATAAACTTGCAAGACTCGCACCCAATCCAGTTAACAAATAGGCAGATGAAAATCTCAGCCTACCCAAATGAGGCTCTAATAAAATCCCAATATAAATTAGAGCATACATATTCATTAACAAATGAAATATCCCAATATGCAAAAAACAACAGGTGAATAAACGCCACCATTGCCCTTCCAATGTCACTGGTTTAAAATTAGCGCCCCAGGTGATTAAACTTTGATTGTCTGGCAACAAAGCGTTAACACCACTAAAACACATTACTACAAATAATATAATATTAATATTTAACAATATAGGTGTAATAAAATAGCCGTCAGTAGGAATAAATAAAGAAAAAACATTTTTAAATTTATCCTTTGTGGTTTGTGGCTTTGCATTCAATGTGTCAATTTCCTGAGTCGAGAATTGTGAATTTAAATCAGAGAACTTTTGGGCAACATCTTCTTCGGTTGTTTTTTCAGATAAATATTTACAAACACTTACCAAATCTCTAATATTCTTTTCATTTCTTCCCCAATCCCATAACTGAGAACCAATACATTGACTTTTGATAATTACTTTATCATTATCAAACCTTATAGTAATCTCCTCTCCATATGAGGCAAAAGAAAACTTAGTGTATGCTAAAATTCCATTATGACCAATATAACTAACTTTCCAGTTAAGTTGATTAAATGAATCATTTAAAAGCACTAAAGCTTTTTCGCGACTACTGATATTTAATTCAGACGTGTATTTAGGTGGAAATCCCCAAGACATAATTATTGTTTCTAATTCATTAAATTTTCATATTTGACTAACTTTTCAGCGTGCGAAAAATTGCACCCAACGTTCCGCGGCTATGCCCAGTGCGGGATTAAAAAGCACTGACCCATCAACCGTGAACAAATATTTTAAAAAACCGCTAAGAACCGCAGCCCACTTGACCCGCATTGGGTATGAGCCGTTGTTAGCGGCTGGCATTACATTGAATTATTATCAATTCTTAAAAACTTAAATTTCCCTTTGTCAAATTTGAAATTTATACAGTAACCTCCATAAGTACTAAAAAACAGTCCAGTCTCACCTTTTCTAAAGGTAGCACCATATGGTACCAATGTCACATGAAACTCCATATTTTGGTATTCTAAAGGAAACAATTTATATATGGTTATACCATTCTTTTTTGTCACCAATTCTTCAATTTCAGATTGCTTTAAACGTAATATTCTAGTGTCATTAATTCTTTCCATAAGACTATCTGTCAAGCCAAATTCGTCTTCAAAAAAATAGATTGTGTCAGATATTTGAAAATCAACCGTGTTTAAATATTTAAAATACTGAATAATAGCTTGATTGTAAATATTACTCTCGTCTCTTTTACATGAATTATCTGCAATCTGTCCAAACGACGAAAGAAAATTCATTAAAATTATTAGTGTCAGAAGTCTTTTTATCATAGCGGTGTCTTTTTATGCTTGCTACTAACGGTTGACAATATGGCCAGTAAGGGATTGCGGGCAATTTCCTATCAAGATAAACGAAAAGTTGAAGCGGGCTACAAACCTTCGCAAACCACTAAAACCCTTATTGGCTATATTGTTTGTTAGCAAGCGTTTTTAATTTTTTATAGTCACTTCTTGGTCCTCAAATATTTTTTTTAATTCTTCATCTGTCAATGGAGGAGGTGGTGGAAATGGATTCCTAAAATACACAGCTATTGACATTCGGATCTTTTTTATTGCCTCCATCTTAGTTGAATCAATATTTTTTTTGTATCTCATTCCATATTTGTCCATTAAATATTTATTTCTCTCAGTTTTGTAAGCTGTTACTGCCTTATCAATTGTTGAAAAAAGTGATTTCCAATCATCCTTGCTTGCAAGAGTATCTGAGTAGATATAAAATCCTCCCCATTCTATTTTTTGTATAAAATTTGAAATCAAGCTATCAATTGCTGATTGAGATGTATAAACAGAATCTATGTATTGTAACGTATTCAAATTTACATTATATAGCACAATATTACCTTTTGGAATTTTGTACGCAATTGAATTATCTATCTTTATAGACTCTATAGTGTCATCATGAATCCAAAGCCAGAAATCCTTAGTGTGAGATAAAGTATCATCTAACATAATTATAGCTGAGTCCAGATAAATGGATTCACGATTGTTATATGCAAATTTGAAGATGTTTGAGAAACTATTGATTCTCTTCAAATCTCTCCATTGTTTTTTTTCAGAATTACAAGAAATGACTATCAAGAAGAGTAGTATCGTAACTATTTTGTTCATAGTGAGGTTTCCTTTTTCAAATGCTTGCTAACGTTTTGGCGGTATGAAACGTAGCGGATTGCGTGGCTGCGAACCTATCCCCAGTTACTGACCTTGCCTGCGGGAGCTGAACTTGCAAATTACACTGAAACCGCTATGTTTTATGACCGCGTGTTAGCGGGTCGTTATTAATATATTTCTTTCCCTTTCAAATCCGTAAACTTTAAAAACTCCATACAAAGCTTTCTATAAAAACCATCTGGTTCCCAAGAATAAACAAAATTATAAGAATCTATAGTATTTGCTTCTAATATCCATTCTGAACCATCTACACCAATAAACAAATTATTTGTGTTTTTCATAGTCCAGAATCCATATCTGTCAATCGCTTCTTTAATATTTTTGAAACCAGACTCATTTATTGGAATCCTATTTCTAATCGCTTTATGTTGAACAATCCGTCGTTTCTGAGTTTTGTCAATCAATTTATTAATATAAACAGAATCTGCGATTAATGGACAAATCGAAAAAATACTATCTCGAAACTTTTTTTGCTTCTCAATCGCTTTGGCTAAATTAGGCTCTCTTATAACTACTGAATCAGGTAAATGTCTATCTAATAGAATCGTGTTAAATTTATAATTTCCCCAGATTTCTCGAATCCTAAATTCTTCTTTAGAAAGTTTAGAATCATCATAATCAAAAACAGTATCTAATCCATTGTAATCCTTAATTGTAATAATTGAATCTTTGTAAACAAGCACCACAACTGGCTCATCAAATGCTCTAATATAAGTAAATCTATAAACTTCTATAAAAGCAGGACTAATTGAAAGATTATTTAATCCAATCTTTTTGAAATATTCTGATGTTGTTGTTAAAATAATAGAATCTTCATGATCCTTTTTGAATTGTTGCGGAAAAAAGAAAGAACTATCTATTAAATCTCCACTTTGAGGAAATCTAAATCCTTTACCATCTCTTGTTGCACAAGAAACAAGTAACACACAAATTATCAAACTTAAAAACCTTGTCATTGCTGTCTTTTTAATGTCCGCTAACGTTGATGGTATGGTGTCGTGCGGGAGTTCGTGGATACCTTCCTATCAGCCGTTACTGCCCTTGCCAGCGAGCTCAGAACTTCCAATCTGCTCTGAAACCCGCATGCACTATACCATGTGTTAGCAGCAGATTTTCTTTCTCTACATCTATTTTCTTGTCTATTTTTTAAGTTCATGGCCAAATTTTCGGTAAAGGATATATGCTACTATTCCGAACAGAAATAGCCCCCAAAGTTTTAACAAGAATACTATAAATGCTTCTAAAATGCCCCAACCAAATTTTAAGGCATCGAGAATTTTACTTCCAAAATCTGGTTCGTATTCATCAATGTTTTTATCGTTTGAGATCACATCTCTCTTTATAGTCTGTCTTTGGTAAATAGATAAATTAATTGTGCTGAAGTTGATTTGGTCCATCAAAGAAAGGTTAGATACTTTTGCATTGTCGGCCTGCTCTTGTTTACTTAATAAAACCTCTTCTGCAACAGTTGTTTCATTAAGCTTTTTCCCTCTGTTGTCAATTGCATTAGTTAATCGTTGTTCATTTTTTGCAGAACGTCTTTGTGTCAGATTGTTTGAAAGAATTTGCAAAGCAACATCATCTGCTTTGATGATCCTATAGTCTAGATAGTCAATGTTTTTTGAAATTTCCTTTAACGTTGTGTCAAGTTTTGTATTTGGCACTCTTAATGTAATTGAGTTTGAGACAGTATAGTAAGTAGTCTCAAGTGAAGAGTCAGCACTTACAGCTATGTTCGTAACATTATCAATGTTACTTGTCAAGTTTGTATAGGTAACAAAACCACCTTGTCTATTAATTATTTCCTCAATATTGTAGGTAGATTTGATTACACTTTTAACTTTAAATTTTAATTCAGCAGTTCTAATAAATTTATGTGTCGAGTCCTTGGTATTTTCAACAGCTGCAGTTGAAGAAATAAAGTCATTTGATGTGCTGTCTTTCATTCTCTCATGATTCATTTTTTCTTTAGCCGAAGGTCCACACCCGAATAATGAAATTATTATTCCAAGTCCAAAAATAATTTTTGTTGTCTGCATAGCGCGATTTATTGATTTATGTGTATGTAGTTTTGTATTGCCCTAAATTTGCTGCTAACTTGTGTATAGGTCTGACAATTGTCAGGTTTTATTTACAAAAGTAAATAATTATTTAGTATAAACAATTAATAATTATTTCATTGTTTTGTGAAATTTTTTTGGTTGCCGTGTGTTCGAGGTGGGGTAGGCAAGTTCTTTGGCCGGTTTTGGGTTGGAGGTGGGGCTTGGCGATGTGTGTGGCTGCTGCGATGGCTCATACTAATCTTATAATTTCTTTTTCTGTTGTTTTTAATAATGATTCCAGTTTCCCTCTTTCGCTTGCATATCCAACTGTAATGTTATCGGCAAGTTCAATCATCATTTTATTTCTTATTTCCGCTGTTTGTTCGGTTACTCGTTTTACTGACTTGTCAAAAGGGCTGATGATTAAAATTCTTCCATCTTCCAAAGGTTTTATAAGTTCTGGTTCAATTTTCTCCTTTAATCCGCGAGCTAATGCAATGATGATTGGTTGATTTCCTTTTAGCAAATAATGGAATACATCTTTCTCTAACTGACTATGAAAGCCACTAATAACACAGTTTCCATCTTCTCTTTGTGCTATAGCCCAATCATAGCATCTTAATACAGCAGTGGCAGGGATTGAACGACTGCAAAGAAAAGCTGTTTTCTGCAACTTCAACAGTTCTACATTGCCAATATTTTCCTTTACCTTTTGCATTAGTTCTTTCTTTACTTATTTGAATTACTTGGACACTATGTCCAACTTTTTGTCCAAGCTTATCTTTATTCGTTGCTTTTTCTTTATCTACTTGGACACTATGTCCAACTACTTGTCCAAGTCCTTTAATTTAATCTTTTACAACATATTTATAATTAGGTGAATTAGTATCTTCTCCATTATCTTGTATTAAACCAAGATCTTTCATTGCAACAAGATGTCTTTGGGCAGTTTTATAACCAATATCAAAATGAGATGAATATTCCCTAGTACTGGCTTGACTAACAGTTTTAAGCCATTCATAACCTTTTAATTGAGCATCATTAAGTTTAGCGACATTAGGATGATTACTAACTTTCTTAAATGCTTCCATTGTTCTTGGAAATGTGACAATTAAATTTGATTTCTGATATGTAATGACAGGCAATGGAAGATCAAATTTCTCTCTCATTGTTCTATATGTGTCCATTCCAACACCTGTTTCTTCCATGTATCTCATCTGATTAAAAATGTAAGCCAATTCAGGGTTACGGGTTTGTGATATAGCAGTGAAGTTTTGTAGATCCTTCAATGCATTTGGCGAAATTGGTTCACCCGGACTACGAACTTCGATCTTTTCAGGAGTAATTTCCAGTTCTACTTTTGCTCGTTTATTGCTGTAATCACGATGAATTATTGCATTGATAATGGCTTCACGAATTACATCAGGTGGAAAATGGGATACCTTTTCTCTTGTATAGCTTGACCTGTCCATACTTTCGGGAATAACTTTTTTTACCCACTCCTTGACCTTGTCGGGAATTAGAACAAGTGGATCATCAAAACTTTCAGCATCGGGTTCTTGTCCTCCACCGTAGTCAACCTTTGCTTTAACAGAAGCCTGTGGAAATTTATCACGTGGATTTTTCCCAAACAACAAAATACAATCACCGGTTGGCCTTGCCTCGCCTGTTTTCTCATCCACCTCAAGAAAATCTTTACTTATCAGGTCATTTTTTAAATCGTCTGAATCATAAGCAAACTCTCTCCCTGTCTTGGATATATAAAGTTCAAGGGCATCTTTTGAAAGAAAACTAATATCAGTATTTTTAACTGCATTTTGTAAAGGGCCAGTTACTGTTTTAAGAGCCGCCTGTCGCTTTTGGTTTTCTTCTTCTACCCAGTCGTTGAAATCTTTATTAAAGGATAGGATTTCTTTGTGTAAATCATGGTCAAATGGAAGAACCTCTGCTTTGTATTCTTCTTCGAGAAGTTTTTTGCCACCCTTGGCTTTGGAGTTTAACTCCTGAACACCATACCAAACTTTTTTAATTCGGGAATTTCCAATTCTTTCAGCACAGCAGGTTTTCTTTTCACTTCTGGCCTTGGGACCACATGGTTCCAATGTGGCAAAAAGCCAGCAATCTGACAAATCTTTGGTTATGAATTTTTTATCCAGCAGCGTGTATTCCGCATGATCTCCATCACGAAACTCGCCGCGAAATGCCGTTTCGTATGTTCCATCAGGGAAAACAATCACAGCCCCAACTCTTGGACTGGGAGCATCTTTGTTGCCTTCATTCACTGAATTTTTCATGGCCTCAATAGCTAACTCCATATAAAAGCGAGGTTCTTTTCGTTTATCTTCCGGTTTTTCTTTTTTTGCCATGTTTCTTAATTTATTAAATCCTTCTTTAGTTTTATTTCTCCTCCCCATCTTCCAACTCCTTACCCATCCTGTACTTTATATCATAATTGATGATAAAATCCAACTCCTCTGCCGTGAAACCGTAATGCTCGGCTAATACATTGTCGATTTCATCTATGATGGATTTGGAAAGAGATATTTTAAATGATTGCGTTTGGGTTTCACCCGTCTGTTTTTGGATTCTTGTAAGCATGGTCGAGTTATCTTCTAAATCTTTAAGATATTTTTTGCCAAACTTGATTAATTCAGATTCATTTAGAACAGAAGAAGGAAATTTAAAACCCTGAATATCACTTGGATTTAAGTCCCTTAGATTTGACGTTATAGTGTACCACCACCAAAATAAGTTGCTACTGAGGAGAGAGATACAAAGAATATCTTGACCCTTTTCTTTGACAGCAAAATATGTTTCACGGCTGGATTTACCTTCTTTGCCGTTTACATAGAATTTTGGAGAAAAGTTTGTAAATATTTTCCAGTAAAGACCACCTGTTGTTCTGTAATAAACCCTGTTTAAAGTTTGCTTTGTTATCAAATAGGAAATACTATTATCCGATTTAAGAATCTTGCTTAAAATATTTTCTTCAATTTTGTTTCCAAGCTTAGGCACCCAAAACGAATTCCTTTTTTCAAGCCATGGTGTAAATGAAATATTTGGGAATACATCTTCTCTTGTATCTGATGTCCATTTAATATAATTCGTGTTGAAAACTTTACTTTTATCACATTTATTAGCTACAAAAATTGTCAGCGCCCGATTCACATTCTCAAATAATTTTCCGGGCCTCCACGCAAAGTTTGAATACCAAATGGTTCTATTTGATTCCAATAGATTCTGAACTATGGTCATTCTTTGGGTACACACTAAGGCTAAAGGAACAATCATTGAGATATTACCAGCATTTCTAAGAATTTGCAAGCTTCTTTCAATACACATATTATGAACTGCACCTGAATCATAAGTCTTTAATCCTTTTGGCTCATAATCAATTTGTCGTATTTCCAAATAAGGCGGATTCCCAATCACGACATCAAAACCACCTTTATCGTGAATGATCTCATAAAACTCAGCAAACCAATGAAAGGGTTGGTGCGTTTTAAGCCATTTGTCAAATTTAATTGCACTGGCTTGTAAATGCAACAAATTATTCAGTGCCTCATTTAATTCACTAAGACGTTTTTCCAATTCGTCTTTAGCCAATTTAAAATCTTTGTAATCAATACTCCCTTTAAGCTGTATTTCTTTATATCTTTCAAAAGTTTTTGCAACAATTTCACATTTTTCTTCAATAAGAGGTTTCATTATTTGTCCGTCAAAAGTCCATTCAAGACCTTTTTTTAATTCCTGCTCTGTTGTAAAACCCACTAATGAGTTGCCCGAACGTATATTAAAATCAATATCAGGCAATGGCTCAAGCCCAAGATTGGTTTTCTTATAATCAACTTCAACAGTAGCTACAAGTTTAAGGAATAAGCGTAGTTTGGCAATTTCAACCGCTTCTTTCATTATATCAACACCATACAGGTTACGAAGAATGATGTTTTTAAAAACAAAATATTTCAGGTTGGGATGTTCGGGTGCTTTTACATATTTCAGTATTTCTTCAAACTTGGCGTATTTCCCTTTGGGTGCTTCTTCCACAAAGTTGTCCATACGCTGTATGCAACTTTCATAAAGCGGTTCAAGTATATTCATTGCTGCAAACAAGAAAGCACCGGAACCGCAAGTTGGGTCAATGATTGTAATGTTGCTTAATGCTTCGTAAAAATGGCGGATAAAATCAGGGTCAGAATGATTATCAATTATATCCTGTAAAAATTGACGGATATTCAGATTATAAGTAATAAAATCATTAATGTGGTTAATTTCGCCATTATCAATTTTCGATTTTATGTCGGTATAACGCTTCTGGCGATCAACCACTTCACGCCAAATTTCAGTAGGCAAAGCATATTCGGCTGGTGCTGTTTTGTTCCAATCATTTCTACGTTCAAGCAGGTTTGGCTTTGTTGTATCAATTCCAATCTCAATTTCTTTTGGGAGTGGTAAATCTACACCTTTTTTTACTGCTTCGTAGATGTATGTGTCGCCTGATTCTTTAAGCATTTGCCAAATCTCAGCCTCAGGTTTAAATGATTTTGCATGCTTACGTTCTGTTTCATCAAATAAGTAAGGTATAATACAGTTTTTACTGATGTAGTCGGTAATATCTTCTTTGGTATAATAAGCCCCCATTTGGGCACGGTCGTTAATATATTTTTCAAAAATATAACCGATTACATCAGGGTTAATATCCTTGCCTGAAGCGTTATTGCGTGTATCAAGATGCCAATTGTACTGATCAAAAAAATGGAAAATGTTTTCAAAAGCCTTGTCGCTGATATCAATAGTCGAGTATTGCTTTTCCAGTTCGTGAACATCGAATAAACCACCATTAAGGTACGGAATTTTGCCGATTTCCTTTTTAAGTTCTTCTGACTGGTCAGGTGAGCCCAAGCCTTGATGGAATAATGCAAGCAAAAAGTTTTTATAAAAACTCACATAAAATTGATCTTTCCCTTTCTTATTTTGACAATACAATAATTTTTCTTTCAGATAATTGATATTGTTGTCAAGGAAACCTTTCTTCTGAATGAAGTAACAAAACATCAAACGGTTTAGCATCAGCGATGCATACCATTCACGGTCTGTAACTACAGATATTCCTTTAATAAAATCAATGAATTTCTTATGCTCTTTACGGAAATTCTCGTAAAACTTTTTGGTAACCTGTTCAATATTTTTACTAAAGTTTTCATTTACGACATCAACAACATCAGCAATTGTAATGTTTTCCTCCTGATCGAGTGTGAAAAACAGGTTTGATGTTTTTTGATAAAGCAATTCGGGTTCTTGACCTTTATGCCAACGGGTTTCACTTAAACGGGATGGTTTGCCTAATTGCTTTACAAATAGTTGCCAAATCTGAGCTGAATTGTTCTTATCGCAAAAAATAATCAGATGTTCACGGTATAATTTCCCAATTTTCCTATCAAGTTGCAAACGAGTAGCATAATCGGGTAAGTCCTGATGTTTTGCGGGTTTAAAAACTAATATTCTGAAACCACCCTTTTCAGCAACGGAATGAAAAAAATATGTTTCTTCTTTAAGTTTTATTTGGGTTGGTTCATCGAGATAAGACCATCCAAGTTGATTAAACAAACCTGTAAAGTCGAAATCTTCAATATACTGTTTGAATTGTTTTTTACTTATCGTATTCATACATTACTTTTCTTAATACCCATTGAACAAAGAATATGTGGCATTCTGAAACCATCCGGATCTTTTTGTTCTACTACACAAAGGCGTCCTTCATCACGCAATTGGATACAAAGCGATGCTATTTCATCATCGGAAGAATTCAATTTAATTCTACGGTTTATTATTTCTCTAGCTGTTTCACGAAGTGGATAATGGTAAATATCATCAATTGTTTTCTTTAATGCATCAACATCAAACAATGTGTTTCTTACACTTTCATAATAGCGGGTAAGCATACCATAAGCCCTATATCTTGCACTTGATTTGCTTCCAAGTTGTCCCCCTGATTTTGCAGCTTCGTTCTCTGCAAGTAAAACAGCTTTCTTAACTAAATCGTGATGATTATCTAATTTGTCAATTGCAGGAGTATCAATAGAGCATTCAGCCATTTTCAAAATACGGGATTGACTTGTTGAAATAGGTTCCCCTTTTTCATTTAACCAAGATAAAACTTCATAACCGTGACTATTTCTGTGGTAAGTTATTACGCTTGTATTTTCAAAACCATCATCATGTTTTTCTTTGGTTGAATAAACCACATCAGGCAATTTAATGATTTTCTTTTTTAATTCAGGATTTGCTTTTGTTGCCTGATTCCAGATTTCATATGCTTGTGAAGTCAAGTCAACATCTCCTTCATCATCGTCAAGTATTCCGGCTTTTTCGTTATATAAATCTCGGATATTTACAGGGTCGCCATCAAAGAAAATTTCGTCTGTACCAACAGCTTCTGCATTTTCTCTGATACGTTGTTTTAATCTGCCTCTCAAATGAATTATGCGTTCCAAACCATCTTGTGGCAGAAATGAATAGCAATAAATTTTATCCGAAGTTTGACCAATTCTATCAACACGACCAGCCCTTTGAATAAGACGAATAATAGCCCAAGGCAAATCGTAGTTTACAATGATGTGTGCGTCTTGTAAATTCTGACCTTCACTTAAAACATCTGTGCTTATCAGAACACGAATTTCATCTTTTACATTTTTAACCTTATTGCTCACCGGACTGAATCTGTGTGCTAAATCGGTTGGGTTTTCAAGGTCTCCAGTAGCACAGGCAATTTTTTTAATTTCTCTCTTTTTTAAATTGTCAAAGAGGTAATATGCTGTATCAGCAAATTGAGTAAAGATTAAGATTTTTTCATTTTTATGTTCTTTTTCACAGAGTCTTTCAAGTGAATTCAATTGTTTATCTTCATCAGGATTCCAGTTTTTGCCAATTTCAAGGATAGTAATAATTTTTCCTGCATCTTTAATCAACAATTCTTTTAGAGAGTCGGCAAATAAATTGCTTGAAATCCAGTCATACCTGTTTTTCTCAACCACACATTTTTCGTAATATTTCTTTGCTAATTTCTTGTACTCGGGTTCATCAGTAACCAAATTTATAACAACATCTTCGCCATTATCGTTTTCTTCCAAGAATTCGTCCATCTCTGCTTTTTCCTGTTGTCCAATTGGCAAAGGCAAACCGTTTTCAATAGCATAAACAAAAACTTCATTTCTTAAAACGTGGCGAGCTAATGAAATAAGAAAAGAGAAACCGGAACTTTCCAAACGTTTAAAAAGATTAGTCCTGCAAAAACCCATCAATCTTTTTCCAGCACGGCTTAAATTTGCAATGATCTTTCTTTCATCTGCACTTGCCAGGTTTTCTTTTTTCTTATCAATGTAATTCCCTAATCCATAACGAGCGAGGTGTAATCCATTGATTATTTCCACTACCTCTTCATCATAGAGCTTAACGTAAATATCCTTTTTATCATTGGGGTCAAATGAGTATTCAATTTTCTTTGGCAACCTGTCTGGAAAATACTCAATTCTTCCATCATTGAAAGTCAGATAATACTGCTTCTTTTTGTTATCGTAGGTAGCGTAATTCTCTTTTATAAAAGTTCTTGTTCGCCTTACCATATACAATTTGAGAAGTTCTTGCCAATCATCAGAAAAGGTGCTTTTTTCAAAAGCAAGTAAAGTGTTTGGCGAGTATTGATAATTTGCAATGAATTCAATTGGTCCGCCAACTTCACGAATAAAATTTTCAGGTGATATTCCGATGTCCTTATCTTCAGGAATAAACAAGCGTAACTGATTTGAAATATCGGTATAACTTTTATTGTAAGGAGTTGCTGTTAAGAGTATAACTTTGCTTTCGTTTCTTTCCAGATACTCTTTTACAATTGCATAACGCTTTCCTTCTCTGTTTCTTAAATTGTGGCTTTCATCAATTATCACCACTCTGTATCGTCTTGTTTCTTCGAGAAATTTTTTATCAACTTTTGAAATGCTGTGTACTTTTGCCCTTAGTTGGTAAGTATGAACATATCCTTCCCACATTTCAACAAGGTTTTTCGGGCAAATAATCAATGTTTCCGTGAAAAACGTTTCCTCAAACAGTTTTGCTACTGCTGAAGATGTCATCGTCTTACCCAAACCTACAACATCACTGATAAGAACACCACCTCGTTTGTCCAAGTGTCGGGCAGCTACACTTACTGCGTTCATTTGAAATGGCAATAAGTCAGTTTGTAGAATTTTAGGAATAATGTAATTTCCGATTCCACTTCTTGCTTCTTGTGAAAGATGATAAGCAATTTTTAGATAAATGTAATAAGGTGGAATGGTGCTTTCACCTGCCCAACTTTCCTCCAAAATATGAACAAGTTCCTCTGAAATATCAACACACCATCGGTCTTCCCATCTTGCTTCAAACCAATTATCAAGTTTCTCTGCTGCATCTTGTTCAACAACATTTACATTTAATTCGCCTTGTTGTGAAAGTCCAGCCATTGTGAGGTTGCTACTGCCAACATATCCAATCAAAGGTGCATCCTTGTCCTTCTTATGGCATAGGTATAGCTTAGCATGTAGTGGATATGCAAGAAACAGTTTTACTTTTAGTTTCTTTTCAATAATTTGTGTTTTCAGTTTTCTTAAACATTTTTCATCTTCATTGGTAGGAATTCCGAATGTCAACTGTCTTGTAAAAGATTTTGCAATTTCTTTTTTAAATGCTAATGCAGTGGGATTATCCATCAGTCCTTTTTTAGCTTCACTTAATGCTTGTTTTAAAAGGGTCTCATCAGGACTTTGCATTCCAACGAGCAATCGACAGCAATTATCCTCACCTTCAAAATGGTCAATATTGTTCATTAGTAATTTCCATCCTCTTAGGTTGAAATAACCAACACAAAAGTCTGCTCTGAATGAACTTTCAATTGTTTCCAACAATCCTGTTTTAAGGTGTAAAGAAATATTGTCAAAAATCTTAGGCATATAAATATCTTTTTATAGTTTCTTTTTCGAGGTTCGGTAAGATTGCACTCTTTGACAAAGCTTTGGTTGTAGCGTTGGCTTGTGGGGCTTTGGTCCCGATAAAATCGGGATGTGCAATGTGGGTCGGCAATTGTTTTAAAAAATGTGCGGTGGCAAAAAAATAAAAAACATTGAATCGGCTTGAGTGTCGGCTTTCCTGTCTTGACAATATTTCGTTTTTTTGTCCTTTCACAATGGTTTACTTTATATTTTGATTCGGTCGTCTGTCTTTTTATACTTGGCGCTAACGATTGTATAACCGCAATTGCGTTTATTTCTCAATTATTTACTTTCCCCTAAAATATTTTCGTCGCCTAAATTACAAATATTTTAATTATCCAAACTAATTCCTATAAATATTTTATTGTGTTGGCAAAATTGCACTCTTTGACAAAGCTTTGGTTTCAGCGTTGGCTTGTGGGACTTGACAATGTGTGTGGCTGCTGCGTTGGCTTATTTATAGAGTTTAAATGCTCTCTCATGGGCTTCTTTAATTTCCCTAATTAACGATTTTGGTTTTATTACTTTCATGTTGTCTGCGAAAGACAGGAGTTCCATTACAAAGTCAAAAGTGATACAGAGATTTAATTTTACTTGTAATTCGGTTTCGTTGTCAATAAGAATTTGTTGAGTATCGTGTAAAGGTAATGATTTAATATATTTCCCCTGATAAGGATCAAAAGATAAAATTATTTCTTCTGGATTTTTTCCGTTGGGATTTATGATTCCAAAACAGTAACGATAAGTTTCTTCAATGTTAAAAGTTTTCGGATAATTAAAAGACTTTTTTGTAATGTCAAGATTTGTTAAGCGGTCAAGTGCAAAACTCTTTATCCGTGAATCACTCATATCATTTGCCAAAATATACCAACGGTTTTTAAACTCTTTTAAAGCATAAGGTTCTACTGTCCGTGTGTTTGGTTCTTCTTCCCAAAATTTCTGATAAGAAAATTTTATCTGTAATTTGTTTTTTATTGCATGAAGCAGTCCGTATAAGTTTTCTGTTCCCTGTGGTCTACGTTTTTCTAAATGAATAAATGGTTTCAAGTCCTGTGCAAGATTTAATGAGTTGAACATATCAAAGGCCTCAATTATTCTTTGAAAATTCATGTTCTCCGTTTCGTTCTGCGAAATGAAATAGCCTTTCTGCGATTTTGAAAATTCAATGTCAATTCCAAAAATGTTTCTGATTTCTTTTAAATCTCTCTGAAATGTTCGCTTGGAAAAACCAATGCTCAAAGTATCATCTTGCATTTGTAAGTAGTCAACTTGATTGTCAAAATAAGATTGTAGTTCCTCAAACGAACTGAAAGGTTTTACTTTCAGCTTTTTCAGAATCAACGAGTATCTTGATATATAACCTCGCTTTGACATTGATTAATTTTTCAAATTTTATTTTTCAGAACCAAACACTTCGCCTACATTGAGAATTGAATACCATTCTTCATAGATGTTGCAAAACCTGTGAACAATTGCGCTCAAATGATTCTTTATTTCTTCGCTCTCGTCATCATAAATTCGTTTTTCAATTTTGCTCCAAAATTGCCAATCATTTTCTTTTATGAAACTCTGCTGCATAACATCAGTAAGGCGTTCTTTTGGTGACAAACTGTTATTTTCACTTCTGTTTTCTTCTAATGACAAAGCTCTCAAATTTCCAATGCTTCTATTCCATTCCCTTGTCAATGGGAAAACATTTTGTTGGCAGTAAACCCAACTGTCAGGATAGATATGATCCCAATCCCAGGGAGTATTCGTATCTTCCAAAGTTTCCATTTGATTAAATTCCTCAAAACTTTTATTGAAATACTCCCTCTGTGCAAAAAGGATAATTGGCTTGCACCAAAACAGTTTGATTATAAAATTACTCCACATTCCATTTGTCAAGTTAACAATCATATTTTCCTTATCATTCTCTATTGAAATTTCATTAACCGCTTTTCTATAACATTTTATTATTTCACTCTCTGAATCGGGATTTAAGTTATTCCATACTGTATTTTTTTCTACTACATCATGTATTAAATATTTTCTCAGTAACTCTGGAGAAATGAAGGGGTGAATAATAAAAATATTTTGATTATAAAATGGTTTGGAGATAAACTCATTTCTCCAAAACTGCATTTGAGATAAGTTATTCCAAACCTCCCGAACAAATCTGTTATTATCACTGCCGAACCATGATAGAGCTGTTATCGTGGCTAAAATAGTTTTCCTTGTCTCAAAACTCGTTTCTTCATTCTGAAGTTTAATCCATTGAAGCAACAACAAAAATAAATCAGGAGAATGCTTAACAATGCTTTTTACCAACACTGGCGGTATAGCGAAATCTTTTTTTGATAGAAGTAACTCAAAAGCTTTCTTGAATAGTTCTGCTGCTGGACTTTTTGAATCAATTCCGATAAGTTCTTCTAATTTATTTTTAAAATTATCATCTTGAATTATTTTTCTAAAATCGTTTACGCTTATAGGATTAGGATATTTATTATTTATTTCTGCTAATGCTAATCTTGAAACTAAAGATATGACAAGTGAAGGAGCAACGAAACTTGCTGCAATTTTTTCAACCAATTCTTTCGCCTTGGGAAATGCTGCTTTGTAAATTGAGTAAATAAGCTCTTCGCCTGTTATTTTCGTTCCTGATGAATTTAGGCGGACAAACAAAGTTGGATCTTCTCCTGTTTGTTCGTCTTCGGCTTTCAAAATTTCTTGTTTTACAACAATTGCAGGAATTACAACATGTTTTAAATTTTTTATTGCATTAAAAATATCGTTGGAAAATTCGGAACTATGAAGTGTTTCATATAATTGCTCAGTAAATATTTTTTCATTCCCTGAAAAGTGTTTTGTTTTTAAACATTCTGGTAAATTTTTTTTGCACATTTCAACTAAAATATCTTTCCATTTATTCTCATTTTGAACGATTGCATTTATCAAAAATGCCAATGGAACCGGCAAATTTGCATCGTAAGGAAAAACATTTAATGGTGACAAGTTTATATATTTGCATTCTTTATTTTGTTGAACCTCTCGAAAATTTTTCAAAGCACTTCTCCTATCAGAAATTGTCAGAATTGAATTGTTGTCTTTTCGTTGATAACCCCACGGGTGAGATTGTGTAATAATTCTGATAACAAATTTTTGAGTGTTTGTAATTTCGTTTGGCAACAAGTCAATCCAAATAACTGGAATTTTTTTTAATGACCAGAAACTATACTTTTCTTGTTCCCATGGATTGTAATATCCAAGCGCAATTGATGTTGCCCTTTGCTGTCCGTCTAAAAGGTCGTATTCTCCATTGTCATGCTTTGACAGGAGCAATGAGCCAACGGGAAATCCACGCAAGATAGAATCCCATAAAGATTCCATTTGACTAACTTTCCAAACAAACCCTCTTTGAAGCGCGGGCAATTTTATTTTTGAATTTTCAGAGTTCAATTGCCATTTGGCAATTTCGTCTAAGCCAAATGAAAGTGTTTTTTCCATTGAATTATTTTCTAGATTCATTTTTTAAATGTTTTTGATAAAGTATTGCACAAGCCAATGCATCACTCAAAGCATCGTGATGATTCAATGGTATTTTATATTGTCTGCAAAGTGAAGCCAAATTATCTCCAAAAATTCTGTAAGTGCAATGTCCTATAAATTTAACAGGAGCAATGTTGTAATATTCCAAAGTTTGATTGAGACAATGAAAATCAAAAGAAAAACCATTGTGTGCAACAAGATTTTGATTTTTAATGAATGGTTTAATCTGTTGCCAAATCTTGTCAAAGGTAGGAGAATCTGCTGTTTGTTCAGGAGTGATGCCGTGAATATCTATAAAGCTATCCCAGTAATAATTATCAGGTGGCTGAACCAAAAGTGATAATTGCTCCGTTACAATATTGTTTTCTACACGAACTAATCCTACTTGACAAATGCTCCATCGCTTTCCATGTGCAGTTTCAAAATCTATTGCTGTAAAATTATTTTTCATTTATAAATTTTCTATGCTTTAAAGCCGATTGGATTATTTTTTCTTGTTTGCTGAAATTCTTTTTCGTCTTGATTATAAATTGCTGTAAGTGTCATTGGCGAATTTAAAATTGTTTTGAATCCTAACTTTTCCGAAAGTACTTGTGCTTTCTGAACTTCCAATTCTTTGAATTCATACTTTGCAATTAATCTTCCTTTACGCATTAATGCTGTGTCCACTTTTGAAATGTCGGTATTAAATGAACAAATAATTTGAATATTCAAGCAGTCGGAAAGTAATCCGTCAGAAATATTAAGCAATGCAGAAACAGGAGAGTTGCCCTCTTTCTCTCTGTCAACAACAATGTTTTCGGCATCTTCAATTACAAAAATAGAATTGGGGTTATCAATTAAAACAGGAATGAGATTAGGATTTGTCATTGCACTTGCCATGTTTGGCGGTAAAAAAATCACATTCTTCTTAAGAGAAGAAATCAAATAACGGATGTAAGATGTTTTTCCTGTTCCTGGTTTACCGTGAAGCAGAACTAAACCTTTGTCGTTTTTCTTTGAGAGCCGTCTAAGAATTGTTTGATGTATATCTTTAAAATCATCGTTGTAATTGTCCTCAATGTTTAATCTCGGTTTTGAAATTTCCATTAACTTGGTACCAATACCTATTGAAGTGTTTACCAGAAGTGAAATTATTGGTTTTCTTTTCCCTTTTCTGTGTTTGAATTTTTTTATTTCAAAAACTAGTGAGTTAACTGTTAATATGTTTGTCTGTGAAAAAAGAAACCTGACCATTGAATTATTTGTGTCAAAGTCTACAATCAGGTCATCATAAAGAACATAAAAAATATCGTCAAGTTCAGCTTGTTTACTGCCGTTGTAATATCGCTTGACGAAATGATTATTTCTGATTTCGCTTTTATATTTTTCTAAAAACCATTGGTTAGCTTTTTTGCAATCAATATTTATTTCACTAATTAAATTCGGAATTGAATTAAAATGAGCAAGAAATAAAGTTAGTTCATTAATATAACCTCTTTTATCTGCAAATACTTGACCCAAGTTGACCTTGGATGAAGTTTCAGAAAGATTTTGTATATGAGATGTTTGCAACATGGCTGGAATGATATTTATCGACTTCATACTTTTTAAACTTTTATTTACAAGAACAAAGGTAGAAGTGTTGAGCGCCAAAGTATGTCGCTGTGAAAAAAAATGTGTGTAGGAAAAATGGCTCTTTTGATTTTGCCGAAGGGTTGGCTATGTCTGTCGGGGCAAAAGCAAATGTGCCATTGTGGGTCGGCAATTGTTTTAAAAAATGTGCGGTGGGCAAAAAATAGAAAACATCGGGTCGGCTTGAGTGTCGGCTTTCCTGTCTTGAGAATATTTCGTTTTTTTGTCCTTTCACAATGGTTTACTTTATATTTTGGTTCGGTCGTCTGTCTTTTTATACTTACCGCTAACGATTGTATAACCGCAATTGCGTTTATTTCTCAATTATTTACTTTTCCCTAAACTATTTTCGTCGCCTAAATTACAAATATTTTAATTATCCAAACTAATTCCTATAAATATTTTATTGTGTTGGCAAAATTGCACTCTTTGACAAAGCTTTGGTTTCAGCGTTGGCTGGTGCAATCTATCAAGTTCAGGTAAAAACGCTGTCAGAAGCCGGATTTTTAGCCAAGGTGAACCATTATCCGGTGAACGTGGTAGACACAAAGCAGCTAAAAATAAATAGTACTGGTGCTGACTATACCGACTTGTTGGTTAGGAAGCATTACAATGATATTAATTTTAACCAGAAATTAAGGGAAATAGTTCTACGATTATTAAAAGCTGGGAGAAAGAATATACTTGTGTTTACACGATTTATATTTGAGGCGCAGGAGTTATCCGACTATTTGGGAGATATAGCGGAAGTGGTATCAAGTGCAACTCCCAAAAAAGAAAGGAAAGCAATCCTAAATAATTTCAAAAACGGTAAAATTAAAGTCGTAAGCAACGTAGGAATATTAACTATGGGGTTTGACTTTCCCAAACTTGAAACGGTCGTCTTAGCTCGTCCCACGATGTCATTGACATTATATTACCAAATGGTAGGTAGAAGCATACGCCCTAATCCTTCAAAAGAATGTAGTTGGGTGGTCGATCTTTGCGAAACATACGAAAGGTTTGGTAAAATTGAAGACTTAGAACTCAGGGAAACCAAAGATAACCTATGGGCTTTGTATAGTGGGGGAAAACAATTAACAAACGTTTATTTAAATTAACTATGGAAGGATGGATAAAATTACATAGAACCTCTATGGAGCATTGTCATTCTTACGTTGTTGCCCTTCGCTTGCCCTCTGCTTGCCCATTTGCTCGCCCATATCATCTTCATGAGGCTGGTAAATATCATAATTACATACGGTTATCATAGTACCAGACTTCGCCCCTCCAACATCAATTTCTTTAGTTTTTTTAATTTTTTTAAAGCATTTCTGATTTGTTTTTCAGAAATTCCTATTTCTGAAGATAAATGAGAAATTGGCTGTATACCGAACACCGCCCGTTGACAAAACGTGAGGCTTGGGAAGATATGCTAATGTTAGCCAATTTTGCAGATTCTAAGGTATTAATTAAAGGACAATTGTTCGAATGCAAGCGTGGTCAGCTATTGTATAGCTATGAAACGTATGCTGAAAAATTTTTATGGTCAGTCGGTCAGGTACGAAATTTCTTTAAAATGCTTCGCAACGACGGGATGATAATTACAGAAAAATTGAAATATACAACACAGTTAACAATCTGTAATTACGATGTTTGCCAAGGTGAGCAACACACTGAGCAACACACTGACGACGGGCTGAGCGACACACTGAGCGACACACTGACGACGGGCTCGAAGCAACAAGATAAGAATGATAATAATAATTCTTCGTCGGAACAAAAAATTCCGACGCCGGATTCTGGAGAAAATATAAATGATCCTGCTGTTCCGATTGATTTATTTACTGAACAAGAAAAAACCGGAGATGTTCCGCTACCTATGACATACGCCTGTCTTACCACAGGAGCAAAGAATTTTCCTTCTACTCCCTTAGTTGCGCCATACGTTTCAGTGAACCCGACTAATTCATAGCCAGTTCCCGAATTTCCAACTAAATAATTGTGTAATGAAATGCGATTGTCTAAATACTCTAACGGAGTTTCGGAGAAATTTTTATAATTATAGGCAACTTTAAGTACAAAATTGGGATTGTCAGGGTCTTTATAAACCCTTGCTTCCATACCAGTTGAAACATACTCCCATTTTTCTATCGCTTCGGGAGCAATTCAAATACCAGTTTCTTGGGCGTATTCTTTTAAGACATTTTCCTGATGCGTGGATAGGGTATGTTGGGAAATTCTTTCTCCAGAATGTTGTCCAGTTCCTCTCCCTGAATCCCCTTTGCTTCCAGTTCCCTCATCCGGTACTTCCTTGCCGTTTGTTCTTGCATCTGCTGATAGGATAATGGATGCTTCGACATTTCTTTTACCGCCTCTCCTGCGTCCTTGTTCCTCTTCCAGTGATAATCTGTTAAGGTTGGCAATTCCTCCGAGGATTCCGGCTGTTGTTTCGTTGAGTCCGTTTCTGATGTATTGTTCGATGGTTCCATATTCTTCTTCTGTTATTTGGTCTTTAAAAAGTTCAAGGTTATTAAGCACATCTTTATCTTTCTTGTCTTTGGTAAAATCATCAAATCGTTTGATTACGTTTGCTACTTCCTTGGTTGCAAATCTATCAATTAAATTATCGTGAATATTCCAAATCTTATTTTTTTTCCTTCCCATCCCATCCCTGTCTGCCATCATATGTTGATATTATATAATTATATATTTTTGTTGATAAAGTGTTATTTATCAGTCTTATATTCGTGATTTGAAATATAATTAGTTGTGATAGTGATAGTTGTGGCTTTTTTTGTAATTTTTTTAAGTTTTAGTTAAAAAACAAAAAAAACACATTAAACCAGTTGATATTGAGAATGCTATGAAGCAGATGATGAGTTTTTAATGGAAAAATCATGCATAAACATTTGTATTACAATGTATTACGATATATGATTTTTATATATCAATAACACATTGTTTAACAAGTATATAATGTACGTTTAGTGCTAAAATTATTTAAAATTCAGGAGATGGAATACCTCCTTAATTTTTTAGAAAAGTCAGTTAAATTCTATTCGACAGTTAATATTCAAAATACATACATTGCATTCTATATCAATAACATGAAATAGGAATGATAGAAATACTTATCATAATAATCTGAAATATAGCACATTTCAACTAATCTGAGAATTAAAAATTCTAATTTTCAATTACGATCACGTATATAGTATTCTATTTCAATAATTTATGTTTTGGTAAACTTTTTCGGATTATAGGATGGAGAACAGTAAGCTTTTTTGAGTTTTTTAGATGAGTTTTTTAGAATTTAGCAGTAGCTTTTGTTAAAAAAATATTGTGTTTTTGTAATTATAAACATTAAATACATGTCTGGCAAATGCCAATTAAATGTTTTTTGTTTTCAAAAAATGCCAACTGCCAATTATTCTATACTTTTGAATTTATTTGTTAATTTTGAGGTTTGTGAAGCGCATTTTAAAAAATTCGACACATATTTTTCAGAAGATTATTAATTTACATTATTAAAATAAATTATTTATTAAGGTTGTTTAAGGTGCTGTTGTTTTGCTGTTGTTAGTGCTGTATCTTTGTTGTTGGGTTGTAAATTTTCCTTTTTAAGGTGCATAAAGTATGTTTTTAGTGTGCTGTCAAAATGGACAAAAATCATCCTCTTCATTTATTTTGTTATTTGATTCCGGTTGTTTTTTTTGATCTTCCTCTTTTTTAGGAATTAAAATATTTTTTCTTTCTTCTTCCTTATTCTGGTAAACTTCGCCCTCTTTTGCCTTTCTTAATGCTTCTTTTTTTTTGGATCTTAATTCATTTAATTTGGTTGCTTTTTTAGCTTCAATATTAATTCTGGCCAATGCCTCAAGACTGTAATCAAACGAAAGGTAAAAACCCCTGCAATGATCGCTAAATAAATTCAAATGCCAATCCATTTGTAGTTCGGTTAAAACCTTATCAACATAGTATCTCTTAGAGTATTTAATAAGTAAACCTGGCTTTTTTTTCGGGACATCTTTCATCGAATTATAGCCAAACATTCTGGTAATTATAAAATTTTTGTTTGTTTTACAAAATCCTTTTTTCCCTAATATACTTTTAATTGCAGCGAATGCACAAAAACAAGCTACATTAAACTCGGATTTTTGATTTTTATAAAAATCAAAAATCCTATCCTTATTAATAGAGGTTAAGGGAGATCGATCTGGTATACTGTTTACTAAATTTTTACCATTTCTGGTCATTATTTCAAGGTTACCTGGTGTTATTTTATAATAATCTAAAGCTGCCTCCATTCGTTCCCTTTCTGTACCATCCAATGTTAACGAATACTTATATATAGCATAATCAAAAATATTATCACACGTATCTTTTATTTTATCAAAAGCATCTTTCAATAAGCATACAGGAAAAGTTAAATACCTATAGTCATCATATTCATCCATTGCTAAATAATTTAAGTTTAGAATCACCCGAAAACAACGTTGAATTAAATAGCGCTAATTTAGTGTCTTCGAACTTGTGACAAGTAAAAAAAATTGTGGGTTGTTTGGTATGTTTTTTCATTATTCTGAATTTTTTCTATAAACAAAATGAATGAAAATTGGGAATGAACTGCTTAAAATACAAGAACAGTTTTTTTAATTCGGAATTTCAAGTGAATTGAAGTGGCGGAAGGAAAAAAGAGTGGAAGGATTTCGATAATTACATCCCCAATTTTCAAATAAATATTTGATTACTGATTTTCTTATTTTTTATCATACACCTGACTTTTAATATTTCGGAAAAATAGTCGTCGTTATTACTCAAATTTTAATTATATTCGCAATGATATAATTTTTCACTAAAAATTATTCATTTTCCGGCAAACGTTCCCCAAAACGTTCCCCAGAAAATAAAAAAGCCTTGCAAACAAATGGTTTACAAGGCTTTTAAAAAATTCGAAGTACCCGGGGCGGGACTTGAACCCGCACGACCGCAATGGTCAAAGGATTTTAAGTCCTTCGTGTCTACCAATTCCACCACCTGGGCAGCTTAGAAAAAAAACCTCTCAAGCTAATCGAGAGGTTATTTTTTGGAGCGGAAAACGGGACTCGAACCCGCGACCCCGACCTTGGCAAGGTCGTGCTCTACCAACTGAGCTACTTCCGCATTGGGACTGCAAATATACGTATTATTTCAAATCACCAAAAAAAATTTCATTTTCCCAGCAGATTTTTTATTTCATTCAATTTCATCAGGGCTTCTACCGGCGTAAGTGTGTTAATATCTGTATTTAAGATGTCTTCTTTAATCTGTTCCAACAATGGATCGTTAAGCTGTATAAAGCTCAACTGAAATTCGCTATCTTCCTTTTTGGATGATTTTTTAGATGATTTTTTCTGAAGTTCCTCATGAGAATGTGTCTGTTCAAGCAATTTAAGCATACTATCCGCTCTTTCAATCACCTTGAGTGGCATCCCCGCCATTTTAGCAACATGAATTCCAAAGCTATGCTCGCTCCCACCCTGGACGATCTTCCGCAAAAACAAAACTTTATTCCCAATTTCTTTAACAGAAATATGAAAATTTTTAATTCTCCTAAATCTCGTTGCCATCTCATTTAATTCATGATAATGGGTAGCAAACAATACTTTAGCTTTGAATAATGGATGTTCGTGCAAAAATTCGGCTATTGCCCAGGCAATGGAAATACCATCGTAAGTACTGGTACCACGGCCAATTTCATCGAGCAATACCAGACTACGGTTGCTTATATTATTTAAAATACTGGCGGTTTCGTTCATTTCCACCATAAATGTAGATTCGCCGGATGAAATATTGTCGGAAGCGCCAACCCTGGTAAAAATTTTATCGACGATACCAATATTAGCTTCATCAGCCGGAACAAAACAACCCATTTGAGCCATTAATACTATTAATGCCGTTTGACGCAACAAAGCAGATTTTCCCGACATGTTAGGACCGGTAAGAATGATAATCTGCTGAATTTCATTATCAAGATAAATATCATTCGAAATATATGTTTCTCCTATCGGTAAATGTTGCTCAATCACAGGATGTCTGCCATTTTTAATATCAAGCACATACGTATCATTAATTTGAGGGCGAACATAATGATTTTTCCCGGCAATAACTGCAAATGAAAGCAATACATCAAGCCGGGCTATTAGTGAAGCATCCAGTTGAATCGGCTCAATATAATCCGTAAGACTCAAAACCAAATCATTAAATAATTTTGCTTCCAGTTCAAGTATTTTTTCTTCAGCTCCTAAAATCTTTTGCTCATAGTCCTTCAGCTCTTCAGTTATATAGCGTTCGCAGTTTACCAGGGTTTGTTTACGTTCCCATTCGCCAGGAACTTTATTTTTGTGAAGATTGGTAACTTCAAGATAATAGCCAAAAACATTATTATAGCCTATTTTAAGAGATGAAATTCCGGTTCTTTCCACCTCGCGCTGTTGTATCTGAACAAGATAATCCTTCCCGGAATAAGCTAAATTTCGCAGTTCATCCAATTCAGCCGATACTCCTTTTGCTATAACATTTCCTTTACTTACCAGCGCAGGTGGTTCGGCATTCATTTCTTTTTCTATCCGCTGGCTGATAAGTTGGCAGGAATTGAGTTGTTCGGCTATTTTCTTTAACGAAGCAATCGTAGCATTCTCACAAGCCGTTTTAATGGGCTCAATGGCATTTAATCCCCTTTTAAGCTGGACTATTTCTCTTGGACTAACCTTTCCGATCGCAACTTTGGAAATTAACCGTTCCAAATCGCCAATCAACGTAATATTTTGATTCAGAACGTCAACAATTTTCTTATTTTTAATGATATAATCAACGGTATCCAAACGTTCATCTATAGGTTGTCTATCTTTAAGAGGTAGCAACATCCAGCGTTTAAGTAAACGGGAACCCATAGGTGAAATGGTACGATCGACCACTTCGATTAACGTAGCCGCATTTTCGTTAGGCGAATGAAGCAATTCAAGATTACGAATGGTGAATTTATCAAGCCAAACATAACGATCTTCCTCAATACGTGATAGTTTGCAAATATGTTGTATCTTATCGTGTTGCGTTTCCGCAAGATAATGTAATGCGGCTCCGGCAGCAACGATACCACTTTCAATATTTTCAACGCCAAAACCTTTTAGGGAAACTGTTCCGAAATGTTTCAATAACAAATCATAAGCAAATTCGTGAGTAAAAACCCAGTCATCAAAGGTATTAATATAAAATTTTTCTCCGAAGTGTTCAAAAAACTCCATTTTCTTATTTTTTTGAATAATCACTTCGTTGGGATGAAAAGTCTGAAGCAGCTGGTCTATATACTCAATTGAGCCCTGTGCAATATAAAATTCACCGGTGGAGACATCTAAAAATGAAATTCCTGTATTTTTTGAGTTTAAATGTATGCTGGCCAGAAAGTTATTTTCTTTGTGATCCAATACCTTATCGTTATACGACACCCCAGGCGTAACTAATTCGGTAACTCCGCGTTTAACTATTTTTTTCGTCAGCTTGGGATCCTCCAGCTGGTCGCAAATAGCTACACGAAGTCCGGATTTAACTAATTTCGGAAGATACGTATCAAGCGAATGATGCGGAAAACCGGCTAATTCGATGTACTGAGCCGAACCATTGGCTCGACGGGTAAGCACAATACCAAGAATTTGAGATGCTTTGATGGCATCTTCGCCAAAGGTTTCATAAAAATCGCCAACTCGAAACAGCAACATGGCGTCAGGATATTTTGCTTTGATGGCATTGAATTGCTTCATCAAAGGGGTTTCGACAATACCTGTAGTCTTTTCAGTCAAAATTTATCTTTTATTAAAGGAGCAAAGTTAAAAATCTAAATCAAATTATGATCTTCTTTTATTATTACCCGATTAAAATAATTATTGTTTTTGTTTTTTATTATCAGAAACGCTTATATTTGTTAGTTAAATAAGTGCGACATGATTAATTACAAACAATCTCAAAATAAGCTTATTGTAAGTATTAAATATGCTTTTGGAAGTTCTATTGTCTTTCTTTCGTTATTATTTCTATCCCAATTTTTATCTTTTAATGCACAATGTCAAAATATAAAAGTTGAAAATGTCTCTTTTACTTCCGGAGATAATACAATTGAAATTTATTATGACCTTTTGGGAAATGTAAAACATAAATATAAAGTCAGCGTCGTGCTAAAACGTACCGGCGCTCCTGATTTTATTGTTAAACCTGCTTCTCTTACCGGAGCCGTAGGCAAAGGTTACTTCGCGGGGGGCAAGCGCAAAATTGTTTGGAATTACCGTAGAGATTATCAACCTGATCCCAATGTTACAGATTATTATTTTGAAGTAACGGCCCAACGGGTAAAATCAACCTGGCTTTATTATGCTGGTGGCGTCGTCGTTGCTGGCGCTGCGGCTGTTCTTTTTCTAATGCCTTCGAGTAGTGGGGAAAGTGATACCGGAATGCCTTATCCTCCTAACCATCCTTAATCAATCAAAACAAATTATATTCTGATGAAAAAGTTACTGTTTTTATTATTACTATTTTATACAGGAATAGCCTTTGCGCAAAAGACTACCGGTAACAGCAAACCGGGCAGACTTATAAAATCTGCTGCAAATACTGAAATTATTTCCAACCACCCAATAGAAAATAATGAAGTTAAAACCCTTGGGCAAGGTGAATATTATACTCCTTTTCTGACTGCCGAAATTGATTTTCGGGAGGATAATAACAATAACTTCCTTGATGCCAATGAAAATGGCCATATTAAACTTAGAATTAAGAATATCGGCAAAATGACTGCTAAGGAATGTTTAATCAGGATTGACAAGGACAGACCCGAATCGGAGATTAAAATTACTTTACCAACTGACGTTTTTTCACTACAGCCCAATGAGGAAAAAGAAGTAGTTATACCAATCAAAGGTTTATCTTCAATTCAGAACGGAAAAGCAAAACTTATCGTAAAAATAATAGAAAAGGATGGTTTTGATTTAGACCCGGATAAAATCCTTGTTATTCCAACACGGGCATTTCAACCCCCACAGATTGAAATTGTAGACTATGGTATTAGCGACCAGAATCGTAATCAAAAAATTGAACGATTTGAACGGGTTGATCTTACTTTCAGGGTGCAAAATCGCGGTGAAAATATGGCTAATGACGTAAAAGGAAAAATTAAGCTTGGCGAAAATATTATGCCGCTTGATGTTAAGGATGTATATGATATTGGCAATATTGCCCCTGGCGAATACAAGGATGTTACCGCCATCATCGTAACAAATAAAAGAGCGACAGAAGTTGTAGTAACCCTCGATTTAAGCGAGAGTACCGGTAAATATGGAAAATCCAAAACGTTTAATTTGCCATTTGATGTGATTCAGAAAAAACCAGAAGAAATTGTGATAAAAGAATCGGCTATTGCCTATAAGGATATACCGGATGTGGCAAATCTTAAATTGGATATTGCCGAAAATATTCCTGTTTCCAGCCAGGTTAAGGAAAATGCCATCGCAGTAATTATTGGAAATAAGGATTATGATAATGCTCCCGCCGTGGAATATGCCCTTAATGACGCCATGATCATGAAGAATTATGTTATTTCCGCCTTTGGCTATAAACCCGAAAATATCATTTACCTCGAAAATGCAAGACAATCACAGTTTTTAAGTGTTTTTGGGAACGAGACCGATTGTAAAGGGCAACTTTATTCGTATGTCAAAAAAGGACTTAGCGAAGTTTTTATTTATTACAGCGGACATGGCGCTCCCAATCCCAATACCGGGCAGGGATATTTAATGCCTGTGGATTGCGACCCTGATCATGTTACTCTGAATGGCTATTCGTTAAACACCTTGTACAATAATCTTGATAAAATAGCTTCTGAAAAAGAGCTTAAACATGTTACTTTAGTATTGGATGCCTGTTTTTCGGGCAATAGCAATAATGGCGAATTAATTAAGAACATAAGCGCGGTAAAAATACGGCTTAAGAGCGATGTAATGAATTTTACAAATACTACCATGTTTACCAGCGCTGCCGGCGACCAGGTGAGCAACTGGTATCCCGATAAAAAGCAAAGCCTGTTTACTTTTTTCTTTTTAAAAGGACTGAAAGGCGAAGCCGATTTTAACAAGGACAATAAGATTACTGCCCAGGAATTATACCAATATACCGCCGACGAAATTAATGGAGTCCCTTACTGGGCGCGACGACTTTACCCGGGCAGAACCCAAACTCCTACCTTTACCGGAACCGATGAATTACTGTATTATTAAAAAGAATTTGTTATGAAACGAACATGTTCGTTAAACACAAACACGGATGAAAATCTCATATACGAGTTCCATCCAACCTTAATCAAAAAATTATTTACGGATGAAAAAAACACTACTCATTTTCTTGTTATTTATCGTTTGTATCCCTTTATTTAGCCAAACGGTTGATGTAACTACTGCCGAAAAAGCTGCTTTGCAAAAGATTGCCGGCACTGCTCAAAAGAATATTATCATAGGGCAAACCGATACGTATTATTACAATGGTGATACTCCTTTGTTTTACTTTTTTCGGTTAAGCCCATCCGGATATGTGGTTGTGGCTGCCGATTACCAGTTGCCGCCCGTGATTGCTTATTCCTATACCAACAATGCAGATCCGGAAGGGCAACTGCTTCAACTGTTGCGTTCGGATATCCGATTTAGAATGCAGGCGCTTCCACAGTTACCGGCTACCATAAAAGCAAAAAGGAAAGCTGCCTGGGAGGCCCTCCTCAATCAAAAACAGTTTCCAAAAACAGAAGAGACCTTCTTGTTGAAAAGCAACTGGCATCAGGATGCGCCGTATAACCAGTTTTGTCCCCTCGATCCTCAGAATGGAAGCCGCAGCATTGCCGGTTGCCCGGCCGTTGCCATGGGACAGATTGTAAATTACCATCAGACCACCAATGACGTTATCTTTTCGGATCAGGATGATTATTATCATAATTATGATGGCCGCAAGTATTGGATAGACAACGATTATGTCGCTCTTGATTTTCCTTCTTTTCCTATGCTGAATGCGTATCTGGATACCCTCGAAACACACTACATCAACCAACAAAATCTTACTAACAACGACATGGCGGCAATGACTTTTGCCTGTGCTGTGGCTGCCAAACAAGTATTTACTTCTTCAGGTTCGGGCACATTTGGCGTAAGCCAGGCTCTGGATGCTTATCTAAAATTTAATTTTTCAACCGCAAAGTTGCTTACCGACAGCGATACTAATGTCTATGCACACATGGCTGAAAATATTGAAAATGCTCTTCCGGTACATCTTGCGGTAGTAGATCCGGCCTGGAGCTCAGGGCATAATGTAGTGGTAGACGGACATAATGCTGATAATTATTTCCATTTAAACTTTGGCTGGGGAGGTTATTCCAATGGCTGGTACCTCCCGCCCGACGAGTTTCCTTACGGATTGACGGTACTGGAAGGTGTTGTTGTGGACATCATCCCGATACCAATAATAGCTGTAACATCTCCCAATGGCGGTGAAAACTGGCAGGTAGGTTCTGCACATAATATTACCTGGACAAGTTCGGGCGTAACCAATGTAAAAATTGAGTACACTACCAACAATGGTTCCACCTGGTCAACAATTGTTGGAAATACTCCGGCTTCTTCCGGTACTTATTCCTGGACTGTTCCCAATACACCATCCGCACAATGCAAGATAAGAATTAGTGATGTGTCAAATTCTTCTGTTTTTGATGTAAGTGATAATGTTTTCACCATACATATACAGGTAGCAAATCCAACCCTGACCATAGAAAATGTAAACTCATCAGATTTAGGACCAGTAACCGTTCCTGTTCATGCCACAGCATTGAATAATTTAGGGTCATTCCAATTTTCTATATCATATAATCCGGCAATTCTGACTTATGTTGATGCTACGAACTGGTATACTGGTATCACAGCCGTTACGATCAATTCTTCTATCCCTGGAAAAATTTCTTTTGTATGGGCAGCCGATGCTCCAATAACTATTCCTGATAATACTTTTTTTGAGTTGAAATTTACTGCTATTGATTATGGTACTTCAACTATTGCCTGGACTGACGATCCGACTCCACGCGAATTTGGTGATTTTGACGGAAACATTTTCGTACCAACTTACATAAATGGTATTGTTAATATAGGAGGACAATCATCACTATTGGTTAACACGCCTAATGGTGGTGAAAACTGGCAGGTAGGTTCTGCACATAATATTACCTGGACAAATTCAGGTGTAACCAATGTAAAAATTGAGTGCACCACAAATAATGGCTCCACCTGGTCAACAGTTGTTAGTAGTACACCAGCTTCTACCGGTACTTATTCCTGGACTATTCCAAATTTACCATCTGCACAATGTAAGGTAAGGATCAGTGATGTGTCTAATTCTTCTGTTTTTGATGTAAGTGATAATGTTTTCACCATACATATACAGGCAGCAAATCCAACCCTGACCATAGAAAATGTAAATTCATCAGATTTAGGACCAGTAACCGTTCCTGTTCATGCAAATAATATTGTTAATCTTGGAGCATTCCAGTTTACTATTGATTATGATCCATCA
>Ga0183097_10261_pt1 | contig 149253 bp, 177 predicted proteins | sample BioMet8_FD_128883 | JGI IMG/M metagenome (GOLD analysis project Ga0183097, IMG submission 128883) | Microbial communities from bioreactor (seeded with sewage sludge) at Lawrence Berkeley National Lab, California, USA - Biofuel... | ecosystem: Engineered > Bioreactor > Anaerobic > Unclassified ... | reverse complement strand
ACCATGATGATGGCCATGGCCTCGCCGATGGCGCGGCCCACGCCCAGCACCACCGCGGCGGCCACGCCGCTTTTGGCGGCGGGCAGCGACACGCGGAAATATGTTTCGAGCTCCGTGGCGCCCAGCGCCAGCGACGCCTCCTCAAATTCCCGGGGCACCGCCTTCAGCGAGGTTTCCGACACGTTGATGATGGAGGGCAGAATCATGATGGACAGCACCACGATGGCCGCCAGCAGACATGCGCCGGAGGAGAGGCCAAACGCGTTGCGGATGGCCGGCACCAGCACGATCATGCCCACCAGGCCGTACACTACGGAGGGAATTCCCGCCAGCAGCTCCACCGCCGTGTGAATCACATGCGCCACCCGGGGCGGCGCCACCTTGGCCAGGAAGACGGCGGTCATCAGTCCCACCGGCACGCCAATCAGCACCGCTCCCGCGGTGCCGTAAATCGAGGTGAGGATAAACGGCAGAATGCCGTAAGACGCCTCCACCGTAGTGGCGGTAGGCGCCCAGGTTTTTCCGAACAGGAACTCCACCAGCCCGATCTGGCGGATGGCGGGCACCCCGGAGATGATGAGATACGCGCTGATGAACAGCACAAAGCCCACCGCAACCACGCCGCACAGCAGAAACAGGATGTGCATAATCCACTCCAGCGTGTTTTTCCCCCGCGTCCGGGACCACTGGGGCGGCGCGGCGTTTGGTTCCGTCTTTTGGGAAATTTCCGAAGCGGCCGGCCGCTTCCAAGTTCTTTCCATACCTTGCGCTCCTTCCTTCTGGTCGGAACAGCCCCCACCGCAAAGTGGGGGGCTGTTCCCGGAAATTTTTCCTTCTTACTTGGCGTTGGGCACCGCGCCCGCCTTTACGATAAGGTCATTGGCGGCGGTGGAGGTTGCGAAGTCAAAGAAGGACTGCGCTGCGTCGGAGAGTGTGCTCCCGCTCTTGGTCACCAGCACGAAGGGGCGCTGGATCACATAGCTGCCGTCCAGCACGGTGGCTTCGGTGCAGGCGACGCCGCCCACGGTGAGAACCTTGATTCCGTCCTGATTCTCCACAGCGGAGAGGGAGGCGTAGCCGATGGCGTTGGGATTGTTCTTGACGCCCTCGATCACGGCGCCGGTGGAGGTCAGTTCCTGAGACAGCTTGCAGGCATCCTTGGTATCGGTGATGGACTCAAAGCCGTCCCGGGTACCGGAGCCGGCTTCGCGGCCGATGCAGGCAATGGTGCCGGCGTCGCCGCCCAGATCACTCCAGTCAGCGGTCTTGCCGGTGAAGATGGAGGCGATCTGATCCACGGTGAGGTTGCTTACCTTGCTGTCTGCGTTGACGATAATGGCGATTCCGTCCAGCGCCACGGTGGTGCCCACCAGACCCTTGGCCGTCTCCTCGTCCTTCAGGGCACGGGAGGCAAGGCCGATGTCGCAGGACCCGTTGCTGACGGATTCAATGCCGGTGCCGGAGCCGGTGGCGTCATAGGTAACGGTCACGCCGGGGTTGTCGGCCATAAATTGTTCAGACAGTGTCCCGATCACCTTTTCCATGGAAGTGGAACCGTTGGTGGAGACGGTGCCGGAGAGCGTGGTTTCGGTTCCGCTCTGTGCGGAGGAATTTCCGGTTGTGCCGGAAGTATTGGTGCCGCAGCCAGCCAGCACGGCGGACGCGACGGCCAGAGACAAAATTACTGTAATTACTTTTTTCATAGTTCTTTCTCCTTCTTTTCATCAGTCTGCTGCTTTTTGCCACGATCTTAGTATAGACGGTCCCGCGTAAAATCCGTCACCATTTCTGTGTAAAATCCGTGTAAAACCGTTTCAACCCGGAAGACGATGAAAAAACAGGCGGCTCCGGATTCCCGGAGCCGCCTGAATGGTCGATTTACTTACCCACCATAATGTCCAGAATCTCGCTGTCCGTCTGCTTCATCCCGCAGCGCGCCAGCCGTCCCACGGAGTCGATGGTGTTCTCCACGCCTTTTTTGATAATGCCCTCGCCGCCCAAAAATTCGTGGTGCCCGTTCAGGTACATCTGATACCCCATCAGCCCGGCGTTCACGGCGGAGGCGATCTTGGCCGCGCAGGAGGGCTTGGCGCCGTCGCAGATCATGCCGGAGCAGATGGCCAGTGTATTGGCGATGGTGTGGGCAACCTCGTCATACCGCCCGCCATAGAGGTAGGCGATGCCCGCCGCCGCACCGCAGCCGGCGCTGACAGCTCCGCAGAATGCGGAGAGCCGTCCAATGGGCGTTTTCTGGTGTATGGTGATCAGATCCGCCACCACCAGCGCCCGCAGGAGAAGCTCCTCGTCTGCGTTCATGGCCCGGGCGTACTCGATCACAGGCAATGACGCGGTCATTCCCTGATTGCCGCTGCCCGAAACGATGATCACGGGCTTGTCGCACCCGCTCATCCGGGCGTCGGAGCCAGCGGACGCGGCGGCGCAGGCCCGGGCGATCAGGTCGCCCTCACCGTGCATGTTCAGAATGGTCTTTCCCACCTCGGCTCCCCAGTGACAGTTGAGCCCCTCCCGGGAAATGGCGGTATTGTATTCGATCTGCCGGCCGATGGTCTCCCGGATATCCCCGGGGTCCACCGCGTCGGCAAACGCAATAATCTCCTCCACGCTGAGCACGGTGTGGTCCGTCTCCGCCTTGCGGTCGCCGGCGCCGCCCCGAAGCAGCACCTGTCCGTCCCGCTCCAGCAGCGTCACATTGGTGTGAAAATCCGTGATCTCACACGAGGCGGAGTGACCGTCTTGCTCCAGCGTCACATGGATGTAAAAGATTTTTCCGTTGGTGGCGGGGACAATTTCCAGCGGAAAGCGCTTTCGGAACGCGGCGATCTCCCCCGTCTGCTCCGGTGTGATCCGGGACAGGACCTCCAGCTCCAGATCCTCCCGGCCCGCCACGATCCCGGCAGCCACGGCGGCCTCCAGCCCCTTCTGCCCACCGGTGCTGGGAACCACCACGCTCTTCACATTTTTGATAATGTTGCCGCTGACCTCCAGTCTGCCCCGGTCGGGCAGACCTCCCAGCGCCTTCCGGGCCATAGCGGCAGCCAGCGCGATGGAAATCGGCTCTGTGCAGCCCATAGCGGGAATCAGTTCCTCTCGCAGGATCTGAAGGTATTCTCCGTAATGCGGTGTCTTTTTCATCTGTACAGCCTCCCGTGATGCTGATCTGATTTTTTTCTATCCTGGCGCTTGTGCGGAATTCCAAGTTTTATTAATTATACCACAAGTTCCTGCGGAAGGAAACTTCCTCCCGTCAGTTCCCCCCGTACCCCCCCAGATTACCGCTCCCCGTTCTCGGCGTCTGTCGATCCAAATGTCAGCTGCTGGCGGGGATCGTACCCCAGCTTTTTGAATTTCGACCAGAGGAAGTCGATCCGCTCAGGAGTGACCCGGATCAGGTACAGCGTATGCGGCAGCCTTTTCAGATTTTCGGCCGAGAGCTTTTTGAACGCCAGCAGCTGGAGGTATTCCCCGGACCACGGTTCTACCATCTCCGCCGTCCCGGTGACCTGCATGCCTCCCAGCGCTCCGAATCCGCTGTACGGGTCAAAGATGGCAAGGCAAACGTTGGAGTTGCCCGCCAGCGCCCGGAATTTCAGTCCCCCTTCGGAGAGCATCCAGAACTTCCCGTTCAAATAACTGTACTCAATGGGCGTGCAGCGGACGAATGTCCCGCACCCCGTGGCCAGCGCGCAGGTGTTGTGCGCCGCAATGAATTCTTCCATCACGGCCAGCAGCGCGCCCCGCTCCATTTTCACGGACCGGGAATCTTTTTCCTCCCAGTAAGAAGCCGCCTGTTCATAGTCCATGTCAAACTCCTCCTTTTCACGCTGAGAACAGCATATGTTTTTCCCGATCTGCTATTCCGACATTTCCCAAACCCGTGCCGCCGTGCCAAGTCCTCCGGCTCCCCGGAAAATTTCCGCTCCGCCCCGCCGGGTCTTGACTTCGCACTCCTCCGGAACGTAAAATGGTTCATTCAGATCAATCCGACGCGATCAAGGAGGAACTCCGATGAAGGCTCTGATTCTTTATTTCAGTGGTACGGGAAACACCCGCTATGTGGCGGAGAAGCTGCGCGGTACCCTCGTTCAGCGGGATGTCACGGTGGAGCTTCATTCTCTTGAAGAGGGCTTCTCCCCCGCTTCTTATGCATATGACCTTCTGCTGCTCGGCTTTCCCAAATACTATGAAAACCCGGTGCTCTCCGTGCTGGAAGATCTCAGGCACATCCTGCCCCGCAGGGAAACAAACATTCCGACGATGGCGTTCTGTACGCAGGCGAGTACGATGCACACCGACTTTTCGGGGCTGGAAAAACTGCTGCGGGCAAAAAATCACCGGCTCACCGTGGCGAAGAGCTTTTCCATTGCCAATAACATGATGATCTTCCGTTCCTTTCACCCCACCGCTCCCCAGGCGGCGGAACAGAATAAGGCGGCGATCGCGGCGCAGCTCCCCTCTCTGGTGGATATCTTCCTGAGCGGAGGCGTGCAAATCGAGCGGGTGAAATCGTGGGAAAGCCCCCTCTATCATCTCGTGGCCGTGGTTTTCACAAAGCTGATGCCGGTTTTCGGCATGAAATATTCCGCCTCCGACGCGTGTGTGGGCTGCGGCCTCTGCGCGAAAAATTGTCCCCGCAAGAATATCACACTGGTGGATGGCCGCCCTCAATTCGGCAGACAATGTATTTTCTGCATGCGCTGCATCAACACCTGTCCGGTCAACGCCATTTTATATCAGCACAGACAGTGTCCGCAGTACTCCTGCCCCGATCAGGGGCAGCAGGACTGAGCGAACCGTCCTGATTTCGCTTTAGTTTTTGACAGCAAGTTCCGCCGCCTTTGCGGCATGGATTTCCGTTGTGTCAAACAAAGTAATTTGCGTGTCCTCCTGCCGGATCAGCAGGCCCAGCTCCGTACAGCCCAGCACCACGCCTTGTGCGCCCCTCCCGGCCAACTGTTCCATGATGCGAAGGCAGTCTCTTTTCGATTGTTCGGACAGAATGCCCAGACAAAGTTCGCTGAAAATAATTCGATTGACCAGCTCGATATCGCCGCCGTCGGGAACAACCACTTCGATTCCGGCGTCCAGCAGCTTCTCTTTATAGAACTCCTGCGTCATGGTGTATTTCGTCCCCAGCAGCGCGATTTTCGTGATGTGACTTTCCTTCAGCTCCTCCGCGGTGGCTTCCGCGATATGCAGAACGGGGATGTGAATCGCACTTTGGACCTGCGGGGCCACTTTGTGCATGGTGTTGGTGCAGATCACAATGAAATCCGCCCCCGCTTCTTCCAGCCGGGCAGAAATTTCCGCCAACATCTCTCCGCACCTGTCCCACTCGCCGCTGGCCTGGCATTTTTCTATCTCATCAAAATCGACGCTGTACATCAGGATTTTGGCGGAATGCAGCCCGCCGAGCCGCTCTTTGACCGCTTCATTGATCAGTTTGTAATAAGTGATCGTGCTTTCCCAGCTCATGCCGCCGATTAAACCGATTGTTTTCATGTTCCTCTCTCCTGTCCGGCCTTCAGGCCGATATCTGAGTCCTTATATCTCACGGATCCCTCAAACCATGAGCGACCGCAAGGCCGGGCCAGCATCAATCCATTGCCATGTTTTTCAAAGTGTCTCCGGAAATTCTGTAAACCGTCCAATCCTTCATCGGCTGGGCGCCCAGTGACAGATAGAAGTCGATGCTTGGCTGATTCCAGTCCAGGCACCACCATTCCAGTCTTCCGCAGCCCCGCTCCGCCGCAATTTGCGCAAGCCTTTTCAGGATCGCTTTGCCATACCCACATCCCCGGTATTCCGGCTTTACATACAAATCCTCCAGGTAGATGCCCGCTCTCCCCAAAAACGTAGAAAAATTGTGAAAAAACAGTGCAAAGCCCGCTTCCGTTCCATCCGCCATCGCAAAGATCACCTCTGCGTTTTTCTTGCGGAACAGCCACTCTCTCAACACTTCTTCTGTGGCAACGACCTCATTCAGCATCTTTTCATATTCGGCCAAGTCCTTGATGAACCGCAGAATCAGCGGGGTATCAGCTTCTGTTGCATATCGGAATGTCAACTTCATTATTTTAGCTCCTATCCGTTGTCCCAGTTTCTTCAGATCAACTCGCATACCTTGCTTTTACCATACACCAAAGCCGATCCGCCTGTCAATTTTTTGAAAAATACATCTCTGCGGCGGAAAGCGCCCCCTCATTTCCGAAAACGTCCATGCTCAAATCCGATTATCACGGAAATTTCCCGATACCATTATTAAATATGAAATTGGTAGTTGACAAACCGCTGATGATGTGGTAACATGAAATAGCTCAATATAATTTCTTTGTACTCACATATTTTGTAAGGCATTGTTTTGATGTTCTGCAAAATGTGTGGGTTTTGTTTTTATATGCGAGCGCTCTATATTTGAGGAGGTCCCTAATGAATAGTGGTACTGTAAAATGGTTTAATTCTGAAAAAGGCTTTGGCTTTATTTCAAACGACAATGGCGGGGATGATGTTTTTGTTCATTTTTCAGCGATTGCGTCGAACGGATACAAGTCTCTTGAAGATGGGCAGAAGGTAACTTTTGACGTTGAAAAGGATCCGAAGGACAGCCGCAAGTTCAGAGCGGTCAATGTCCATATCGCATAACAGAATAAACTTTTTCAAACAGATGACGCGAAACAGACTCCTGTTTCGCGTCACTGCTCTATTATTGGGTTTCTCAAATTCAACATAATTAATAGCAAAAGCGCGATAAACAAAGGGGTGTATTCAGAGATTTTATTCTCTCATGATTGCCGTGGCCTTGTCTGGCCGGATTTGCCATCTCACGCAATGATTATGGAACAATACACTGATAAGCAGGTCACTTTTGCTGATGGATTCAATCGTGAAAACTTGGAGGTAGCGTGAAATGTATCAAATCGGAGACTTGGTCCTTTATGGAAGTGCCGGCGTATGCAAGGTCGCAGATATTACCACCCGAAAAATGCCGGGTCTTGACCATCCGCAGGATTTTTATGTGCTCGAGCCTTTATATCAGCAGAACTATACGATCCAGGCTCCGGTCAATAACGCAAAGGTGTTTATGCGCCCCATCATTTCCAAGAGCGAAGCAACAGAACTGATGGATACCATCCCGACGATTGGGACAACGGCCTATTATAATTGCAGCTTGAGTCAGCTTTCCAGACACTATGATACCTTCCTGGAAACGCATGAGTGCCTGGATTTGATGAAGCTGACCATCTCCATCTACGCAAAAAGACAAGTCGCGGAGGAAAAGCAGCGAAAATTTGGCTCTGTGGATGAGAAATATATGAAGCGGGCAGAGGATTTGCTGTTCGGCGAGTTGGCTGCCGCGCTTGATGTCTCCAAAAACAAAGTGTCTGAATATGTCGCTGGGCGATTAAACTTGGATCGGAGGGCTAATTGATATGAATATCATACATGAACAGGTGAATCATCTTAAATTTGGAACCGGAACGGTTACTGCACAGGACCCGTCCACGGTAACCGTTAAGTTTGCAAAGGAATTTGGATTGAAAAAATTCCTGTATCCCTCGGCTTTTAGAACCTTTCTCGAACTGTGCGACCCGTCCTCAAAAGAACAGATGGTCAACGAACTGCAGCTGATTCAGACCCTTGAGGAAACGGAGCGAAACGACCGCCTTGCAGAGGAGGAAAAGCACCGGGCTTTCCTTGAACAAAAAAGAGTACCCAAGAAGCGGGCTCCCGCAAAAAAACGCTTGCCCAAGAAGGCACCGGTTGAAACGGAAACCGTCGCAGCCGAGCAGGATATTGAATTATAATTGAAACGAGGACATTCATGACAAACCAGACCTTTTCCCAGCTCTCTCTTTCCCCGGAACTGCTGGCTGCTGTGACAGAAATGGGATTTACCGAGACCACCGACGTTCAGGCGGAGGCGATTCCCGTCATCCGCACCGGTGCGGATGTATTGGCCCGGTCCCAGACCGGCACCGGCAAAACTGTGGCTTACGGGATACCCGCGGTGGAGTGTGTGAGCGCTGAAGAGAATCATGTGCAGGTGCTGATTCTCTCTCCGACCCGGGAACTCTCCCAGCAGTGCGGCGATGAAATCCGCAAATTGGCGAAGCATCTCTCTTATGTCAAAACTGCCGACATTTTTGGCGGTGCGGACTTTGGACGTCAGTTTAAAGATCTGCATTCCGCAAATTTAGTAATCGGTACGCCCGGCCGGGTGATGGACCACATGCGCAGAGGCACCTTAAAGCTGGATCATCTGAAAATGATCGTGCTGGATGAGGCTGATGAAATGCTGAACATGGGCTTCAAGGAAGATATTGAAACCATTTTGTGCGATGTGCCGGAGCAGCGGCAAATCGTCCTGTTTTCCGCCACTGTTCCGGACGACATTCTGTCCATCACCAGACAGTTCCAGAAGGATCCCGTTCAAATTGAGATCTGCCGGGACCAGATTACGCTGGAGAACATCGCCCAGTCTTATGTGGATGTGCCCATGTACCACAAGGCAGAGGCGTTGGACCTGCTGCTGCATTACTATCAGCCCCACCGTGCCATGATCTTTGCCAATACAAAATCCATGGTGGATGAGCTGACGGAATCGTTGGGCTGCTCCGGCTTCTCGGTGGAGGGGCTGCACGGCGACATGAAGCAGCTGCAGCGCACCAGAGTCATGCACGGCTTTAAGAAGGGCAAAATCACCCTTTTGGTGGCAACCGATGTGGCAGCACGGGGTATCGATGTCAGTGATGTGGATTATGTTTTCAACTTTGATATCCCGAAGGTACCTGATTATTACGTGCACCGCATCGGCCGAACCGGACGCGCCGGGCGCGCGGGAACCGCGATTACTCTGTGCAGCGGCAGACAGCAGATCTTTCAGCTGCAGCAGCTCGGGCGCCACGCCAAGTCCGTCATTAAGCAAATTCAGCTTCCAACCGTGGATGATATCGAGGTCAGCAACCGCGCAAGGGATCTGGAAACGGTAGAAAAAGCTCTGCAGTCGGAGCCGCAGCCATTTCTTGCAGAGATGGTGGAAGAGCTGAAAGCCAAGGGCTATGCACCCGAGAAAATATCGGCTGTTCTTTTAGGTCTCTGTTTTCAGCATAACACCGCCAAGCTGCCGAATTTAAAAGCCACAGTCAAATCAACCCGCGCCGGCTGCGCCGATATCGGTCTGAAAAGCAAAACGCAGGAGCGCCGCCGTCCCGCCGCCGACCTGGTCATCGACGCAGGATCGGCAAATCGCGTGGCCGCGAACCATATTGTGGGCGCCATTACGGAGCGCGCGGGAATCAGTTCCTGGGAGCTTGGAAAAATCCAAATATTTGAGGCATTCAGCACTGTTTCCGTGCCTGCCGAACGTCTGAATGATATTGTTTTTGCCCTGCAGGGGTGCAAGATCTGCGGCAAGCCCGTCCATGCCGCGCCATTGGAGGACTCCTATCGGAAAAAGCCCGACAGAAACCTCTTTTCAAAAACACGCACAGGCCTGTAAAATTGAAGCCCAGGTCTAAAAAGAACGTCCGCATACATGGGCTCCGTTTCTATGAATCACAAATCTATCGAATTCATCAGAACACGGTTGGACGTTGCGTGTAAATATTAAAGCCCACCTGAAAGGTGGGCTTTAATTTATTTTACGGTTTTTAATTTTGCGATGACTTCGTCGGGACCGAGATTGTTCTTCGCCATATATTCCTGTAAGTCCTTCATGTTTTGGTGCTGCTGCTTGTTGATGAGTTCCTGCCGTTTCGCTTTCAGATCCGTGATATAACCTTCATGTTTCTCAATTTTGCTGTTTATGTCCGCAATTTGATCCTCATAATTTTTCGTTGTTCTTACTCCGCGCGGCATAACAATTCCCCCCTTTTGTAGATAAAAAAATTATATCATGCTTTTTTAAAAAGAAACTCGAAAACAGTAGATGCTATTACAAAATTTTTATTTTCCCGCAGCCTTTGGCAAACCCTAAATATTCAAGATCCGCAAAGATGGCTTGCCATTTGCTGACTTGTTTTAAATATAATCACTTAAAAATGCCTTCGCTGATCGGATTTGAATCAAGTGGGTTTCAAAATTTCTCTCAGTCTTAGGGCAACACCGTATCACAGAACAAAAACAGCTGCACAGCTGCGTTGTACGCAAACTATTATTTTTATTTGCAGTCTCTTTTAAGGTCGCTTTTAGCTTTCCGCGTTAATCTGTGCATATCCTCAAGGGAATGAGCACCGGCGAGGAGCAAGAACTTTCTTCATTTTCATCTTCTTTTTTCCCCCCTCTTCTTAAGACAAACCCGTCTCCTTGGTAAAATCCAGGAGGCGGGTTTGCTATTATCAATATTTTTTCACAAAAATGATCCATCTTGTCTTGTTGTCGAGGCAGCAGCGTGGTATATTGGTGAACAGCTTTGTTCAGGGGGATTATCATGATTTCACAGTATTTTCAGGAACTCAAACAGGAATTTTCATGTTATAACGTCTCTCGATTAGGGAAAGATGCCATGGCTGGTCTAACGGTTTGCGCGGTAGCACTTCCGCTGGCGCTGGCTTTCGGTGTCAGCTCTGGTGCCACAGCGGCATCCGGCCTGGTTACTGCCATCGCTGCGGGAATCGTCGTTGCCTTGCTGGGTGGTGCATCCTATCAGGTGTCCGGCCCCACAGGGGCTATGAGCGCCGTGCTGGTCCCTATCATAGCAGCTTACGGTCTCCAGGGTGTCTTCTTCGCCTGCCTGATGGCAGGCATATTGTTGCTTTTTGCCGGCATCTTCCGGCTGGGACGGCTGATCAGCTTCATCCCAATGCCAGTAGTGATGGGGTTCACTTCCGGAATCGCCGTGATTATCGCTCTGGGGCAGATTGATCATTTTTTCGGTACGGCCTCCACGGGCAGTTCAAATCTCGAAAAGTTATTGTCTTATAGCGTTCTGGGTTTCCACCCCAATTGGCAGTCCGTTGCAATCGGTATTCTGGTAGCTGTTGTGATGTTGGCATGGCCAAAAAAATGGAACTCCATGATCCCCGGCTCACTGGTGGGTATCATCGCTGCCACTGCGATGTCAACGGCCTTTGATCTGGACGCACTCGCCGTGGTTGGTGACATTCCCAAAACGCTTCTTCTCTCTGACCGGCTGGACCTGTCTGAACTTGACCTGGCAGCAATGTCAAACCTGGTCTCGCCAGCCGTCTCCATCGCGGCGCTGGGCATGATCGAAAGTCTGCTTTGCGGCGCCTCTGCCGCCCGGATGACAGGAAAAAGCTTCAACGCCGATCAGGAGCTCATTGCGCAGGGTGTGGGTAATATTCTGATGCCGATACTTGGCGGAGTCCCCGCTACGGCTGCCATTGCCCGCACCAGCGTGGCGGTAAAGTCCGGTCAGCAGACCCGGCTGTCCAGCGTTTTTCACTCTCTGTTTCTGCTGGCATCCATGTTCCTGCTGGGCGGGATCATGGCGCAGCTCCCACTGGCAGCGTTAGCAGGTGTGCTGATGGTTACCGCGTGGCGAATGAACGACTGGTCCGGTGTTCGCTACATTTTTTCACATGGCTTCAAAAGCGGCATCAGCCAATTCCTTTTAACCATGACCGCCACAGTGGTTTTCGATCTGGCAGTGGCAATCCTGCTGGGCATCGTATATTCTGCGATTCTCTATATGGCGAAGTCGAGCCGCATCAAGGTCAGCTTCTCTGCCATCGATGTCAGCCGGCTGCAGAATAAGACCGGGGCGTCAAACATCCCCGAATCGGCTGGCGTAGCCTATATCACCGGTTCTTTGTTCTTTGGCGCAGTTGACGAGTTCAATCGCCGCATGGCGGAACTTCCTGAATACAACCAGATCATTCTCTCCATGCGTGGGATGCCCAGCATAGACGTCTCCGGTGCACAAACGATGCTGGAGCTATGTGAGAGTCTGCAATCTCAAGACCGAGCTGTCATCTTCTGCGGCGTATCCGAGAGTGTGCGCTTATATTTTGACCGAGCGGGTATTACTGATCTGGTGGGTGAATCGGCATATTATTGGAGTGCAGATCAGGCTATTTTGAATCTGCCCAATATGCAAATTGCATAGTCGGCATCCATGCTCTCAGCTCCCCTTTTTTCATCGCGCGTGCGATGGTCTTATCTCCCCGCTTAGACGCTTGCAGATTTCAAGTCTCTGCGATTCCATCGGCTTTCTATCGAGTATCGCCAGGCAGGGCCAGCCGCTCCGTGGAATTTGTTTATTGCTACATAACTTCAATAAGGCCGGCAAACTCCAGAGTTTGCCGGCTCTCCGCTTATCTGAAAATTTTGCAAACCTGATTTCAAACCGCCGTTAGCGGCGGGACAAATGACGAAGAGAATTAGATTGCCCTGTCATCGCAGGACAATTTCGATCCTGATTCCGGCGCCGCTGTTTACCGCTTTGGGCTGCATCGTGCCGCTGGCGGTCTATCATTCGATTTCCCGGCTGACGATTGTGGATCGGCTGCGCGAGGCTGAGTGAACAAACTTAGATGAAGCCGAGAAACGATGGAATGAGGTTCTCGATGTGGTGGCATTGTTTGATTGGCAGGGGCAATATCCGTCTTTTGAGCACTGCTCAGAAAATTGCCGAGGACGGCGGCGTCCCGCTACTTGCGCAGTATGGAAAAGTTTCCCCTGCCATAATTGCTTTATCTGGTTAAAATATTTCCGGCAACGTATTGTATTTTTGTTGATTTTTGGTATACTGTCAATTGTATTACTATGCAATTTGACGGATTGGCCAGCAGGATGGTATACAGAGAAAGATGAGCAAAATCAGATCGTTTATCAAGGCCGCCGTGCTCGGAACGATAACCGATGCCGTCGGCCGTCTTTGTATATCGCGGCGCACTCCGGTTGGGTCAATATCCCCGTTTGAGGAGCAGTCGGGGGTACGCATGCGTGAAACGGCAGGCGGAGCTCACGTCTGCGGACAAAAATCTGATACGATCTTTTGAGGGACAGCGAACCGCGCCAAGCTTACCCAAGAAAGAGACACCCTCAATTCGGAGTTATAATGCAGCAGGGGGCGTGGCTTTTCCTTTCCGGGGCCGGGAGGCGGCGCACTGCGGCAGCAGGCGCGAATGACGTTTCGCAGATTGATGGAGGTGATCTGATTGCTGGACTTTCTGAGGGAAGAGGGCATCAGCGACCATATTATTCAAGAGATTGAGAAGTTCCGCAATTTTTATCAGCTGGATTCCCGCGTGGAATACAGAATCCCAAAACCAAGATATCTCTATTACGGGAAGGATATCTGGGAGGAAGCCGCGACTGCCCTGCTGAGTGGGGAGAACCTGCTTCTGGTGGGTGCGAAGGCAACGGGAAAAAACGTACTGGCGGAAAATCTTGCCGCCGTATTCCGCAGGCCAAGTTGGGACGTATCGTTTTACATCAATACGGACGCGTCTTCCCTTATCGGCACGGATACCTTTGAAAACGGTGCGGTCACGCTGCGCCGCGGTCCCATCTACAAGTGTGCCGAGATGGGCGGCTTCGGCATCCTGGATGAGATCAATATGGCAAAAAACGAGGCCCTGGCGGTGCTTCACGCCACTCTGGATTTCCGGCGCGTGATCGACGTGCCCGGTTACGACAAGATCGTGCTGAACGAAGCCACCAGGTTCATCGCCACCATGAACTACGGGTATGCGGGCACCAGGGAATTGAATGAAGCCCTTGCCTCCCGTTTTATGGTGATCAGTATGCCTGAGATTTCCCGCAGTGGTCTGCTGAAGCTTCTGAATCACGAATTCCCGGCGCTGCGCGCACAGTATGCGGAGCAGTTTGCCGAACTCTTTCAGGATCTTCAGAAAAAAAACGACAGCGGTGAAATCTCGACAAAGCCCCTCGACTTGCGCGGCCTGCTGGCTGCCATTCGCCTGATGGACAGTGGCCTTGGGGCCGGAAAGGCCCTTCGGCTGGGAATAACGAACAAGTCCTTCGATGACTTTGAGCGCCAGATCGTCGGGGACGTGATCCGCGCGCGGATTCCGGAGAATCCGGAGCGGGACAGAATTTTTTCCGACTGATATGGATCATTCGGAAAAAGAAGCGCGAAGAGCGCTCAACATGGTGTGGAACGGCGCGGGAGACTATTCCTTTCAGCCAGAGTTCAAGGCTTTCGGCACAGATGGGAAGGCGGACCCGTATTGGAACTGCATCATCGGCGCGGTGCGCAGACATTACGACTATCCCACCCTGAACCGTCTTTTCCGGTCCTTTGAAGGCGAACCGGCCCAGTCGGTCTTTGAAAGCCTGCTGTGGCTTGGCCTGGAAAACTGCACCTATGCAAGGGAAGTGATCGGGCGTCCGGCTCTGGAGGCGCTGCGGAGGAGCTGCGCAGAAACCACCCTGCATGGCCCTGAATCTGCCGGCCGTCTTGAGGACATCCTCCGTACGGCGCATTTCAAGCGGGTTCTGGGGCTTGAGCCGGGCATCTTTGGCGATGAAAGAGCACTTCTGGACGCACTGGAGTTTGACGCCTCCATTACAACCGGAGAAATCGCAGAGAAAGTACTGCTGCTTTTTCATGATTATCTGGGATTCACACCGCCCGGCGGGGACAAGGTCTCTGGGGCCGTGGCAAAAGCGCCGCGGCTGCGGATCCCGCTCCGCCGAAAATATCAGTTCGTGCAGCCCCGGCGGGGCGAGGAGGAACGCAGCCGGATGTCGCTGCGCCGCCGCCTGTCCTCTCACCTGCTGCTGCTTGCCCTCCGGAGAGAGCGCAGCCTTCGGGAGGACATGGAGACCGGTTTTGGTCTCTCCATATATAATGAAGCAGAGGAGGCCGACATCGAGCGCCTTCTCTGCCATGGAAATCACGGGGAGTGCCGCCTCCATTTCACCCGAGGGGAATATCCCCTCGAAACCGTCCGCAGGGGGCCGGCCGACGAACAAAGAAAATACGCCCTGCGCCAGGGGGAGAAAAACCGGAAATACTACCGGGAACATCTGGCAGAAAACCAAAGCACCATCCTCCGGCTTGAAAGCTGCATACGCAACGCCTTGCTTGCCGCACAGCCCACCTGCGTCGTCAGAGCCGATGGCGGAATTCTGGAAGCCGGCCGGGTGTGGCGGAATCTTTGCCTGAACGACAGTCAGATCTTCCGCAGGGAAATTCCGGACGAGCCGGACAACATGACGGTGGACATCCTGCTGGATGCCTCCGCTTCGCAGATGAGGCGGCAGGAAACCGTGGCGTCGCAGGGATATATGATAGCGGAAAGCCTTTCGCGCTGCGGCATTCCCGTCAGGGTCAGTTCTTTCTGCAGTGTGAACAGCTACACCGTCGTTCATCTGTTCAGAGATTACCATGAAACGCAAAAGAACGGCGATATCCTCAATTATTTCTCCGCCGGATTCAACCGTGACGGACTGGCGCTCCGGGCTGCGTCCCATCTGATGCAGCAGTCGGATGGGAAGGACCGGTTCCTGATCGTCCTGTCCGATTCCCAGCCGAACGATATGCATCCGCTTCCCGCCGGCGGAGGCCTCCCTCTCTACCGCGATTACTCCGACGCGGCCGCCGTCCGCGATACGGCCGAAGCCGTCAGAAGCATCCGGAACAGCGGCATCCCGGTGCTGTGCGTCTTTACGGGTGATGAACGTGACTTGCCCGCCGCAGCGCAGATTTACGGCAGGGATCTTGCGCGGATACAGTCTCCGGAAAGGTTTGCCGATACGGTCGGGGCGCTCATTGAGAAGCTGATAGCACTCAGGTCATAACAGCCTACGCCACAGGCGCCGTTACGCAGGTCTCTGCGATAACGGCGCCTGTTTGCAGCATTAGCATTTCAAACCTTTTAAAATGCGGAGTCCGGCTCACACACCGGCCTTGTGATCTTCACGGCAGACTGGCTCTGTTTCATAGAAAAATTCATTGGAGCATTGTGCGCCTCCAGATCCCTTCTTTGCTCTTATTTCAACGAAGTCAAGGCCGCACAACAGATTTCGATTGCTTTTGGATGAGGAACAAGCTATTTGCTGTCCGGGTCTTTATTCTCTTTGATCTCTTGGTCCATGCTGATTATTCTCTGTGTAACCATATCAATCTGTTCGGATTCTTCGTATCTGTCAACCAGGTCACTTTGTATCAATCCATCATACTGTCCGACCTTTTCCCTGCTGAAGACGAGCTTAAGCAAAATGGGCGTAATAATCGTTGTCATGATAACAACAATTATGGTTGGGCCAAAATAGATATTGCTCATTAACCCAAGTGAACTTCCCTTGCTGGCCACAATCAGTGCAACTTCACCGCGGGAAATCATGCCTACCCCTATTTGCAAAGATTCACTTTTTGAATATCCGCAAATTTTTGCACCAAACCCGCAGCCAATGATTTTTGTCAAAATGGCTATGATTAAGAGGGACAGCGAGAACAGCACAATCGTTTTTGACATATGCGGCAGTTCAACCATAATGCCGATGCTGGCAAAAAACATCGGGGATAGAAGCATGTACGATAGTGTTTCAAACCGGGTGTTAATATATTTGGTTCTTTGGGTATTGCAGATAATCAGTCCGGCAAAATATGCGCCTGTAATATCCGCCACCCCAAACAACTTTTCGGAAAGATATGCGAGCAATAGACAAAAGGCAAATGCCACGATCACAAACCGTCTCAAATCCTTGTCGTATCTTTTAAACCAGACAACAAACAGCTTGTAAGCGACATAGCCAACAACTGCAATAAAGACAAAAAACAACAGTATCTTGAACAAAACCCATACAATACTAACACTTTTATCGGCAAAGCTTGAGATTACAGTTAACGCTATAATTCCAAGAATATCGTCAATCAATGCCGCGCCCAAGATCGCGTTGCCCGGTCGTGTGTTTAATCGTCCAAGCTCCTTGAGGGTTTCCACAGAAATACTGACAGAGGTAGCCGTTAAAACCACGCCAATAAACAGATTCTGCAAAAACACATTGTTAACTCCGGTTGATCCTCCGCTCAGGGGGAACAGTGCAGCGACAGCATACCCTCCGATAAAAGGGACTATTACTCCAATCAGAGCAATCACAAAGGATGCTTTTCCCGCTTTTTTGAGTTCGTTGATATCCGTTTCCAGTCCGGCTGTAAACATCAGGATGATTACACCCAGTTCAGCGGTTTGTTTTATAAAAGTGGTTTCCTGCAGTATATTAAGTACGGCAGGTCCCAGAACAACTCCCGCAATCAAAGCTCCAACAACCTGTGGCATGCGCAGTTTTCTGGTAAAAAGGCCAAGAAGCTTTGTTGAAATCAGTATCAACGCAATATCCAATAAATAGTGGTACGACATGGTAATTATTCACATCCTCATAATGCAATTTGTATAAAATTATACATCAACTTATAGCATTATGCAATATTGTCGACGTCAGGTTTTTCTGATATCCGGTTGTAAGCTGAAGTTGATCACTTAAATGGAAAAATCCGCTGTGTTCTTCCTCACGGTAAAATGGCAACGGCAAATGAGGGTTTCGCATGGAGCCATTGCCAGCAAAGCAAACTGCGCGCATAGCACGGTGTCAAATGAGTTGAACCGTCATTGCGTGGAGAAACATCTGAAGTATGTAATAACAGCATCGGGCGAGAACATCGAGAAACGGTTTGGAAATCTCCCAACAACCTGGCTGTACTTTATTTTCCCGGTGTCTTTATAATAAAAACGCAGATTGCATGTATTTTTCCGCCACGGCCTTGTGCAAACATTTTGGCTCTTCAGCCGTATGTTCCGATGGAGCTGCCAAGAAGCAAAGCCTCAACAAAATTTTGCTTTCATGCTACATCAATTTTCTTGCTGCCATTGAAGAATTTGCGAGAAAATTTCATCAATATTCGCGGTTGAGCTGACAATGTACTTTCGGTTGTTATAGTACAGATCGCCATTTGAGTACATAGTGAGAAACATCGTATTATTAAAAGAAACGACTGAGATATCATACATATTTCCACAATCCGGATTTGTTTATACAGACGATTGGCTGTACAGTTTAGCAGGCAGATGTACCACCGATTGGACAAAGTTCTCAATGGCATCCTGATCCGTAGTGTAATACAAATCCTCCGCTGAAACAGCGGAGGTGGGACTCATGGAAACACTGATCCGTACAATGTCCTTGGAATTACCAAGCTCCAGCATATCCCCTACAGTTCTGGGGACGCTCTGATATAAGGCAAAGAGAAACACGATTAGAGCGATTGTGGCTAGTATAATGGTAATAGTTTTTCTGTTCATATGAGTTTACCTTCTCAGTTTTTGCCCATGATCTTTCTGAAAAAAACTGATATGAAATAAACAAAGCGCCTTTTACATATTGAGTGGAAGCACTTTACTATGCTTCCACTCAATATTATTCAATGCCGGCGACTTGTAGTGCCTCAGGAACATTTCCCTAAGGCACGTTCTGCACACCTCGATTTTCTTTAAAATTGTGAGAGATTTTTGCTCTTTGTCAACAGGTCCAATTCTGGACACACCCCGGTATCCTGTGCCTTTCATGTTTCTTCCTTTGCATCACTCCAACTTTTTTTCAAGGCAGACCAGCTGTACACCATCGATTCCATTGAAAACGCAAGGAATAACACCTTGTTCGTTGTAGCCAAGCTTTTTGTATAGCGCACGAGCTGCGGCATTCTTTTCATTGGTATCCATACGCAGGTAGTGGCAGTCGCACTTCAATGCGAGTTCTTCATAAAAGCGTACGAACTTACTCCCAATTCCGCAGCCGGAAGAATCCGGATCAACTACCAGGGTGTGGATCACCATCACCTCGCAATCCGGAACATTATATGCCCACTGGCAGGATGCGTATTCCGGCATCTGTTCCCGGTTGATTCCAGCTGCTGCGAGGACGCGGCCACCTTCTTCCAAAACAAACAGCTCATTTTTTTCAAATGCATCCCGAGCGGTTTCTTTGGTCGGATAGACATTCTCCATCCATCCAGTATAAGCCTTTCCTTTTTTCTCAAGCTCGAAAATCTTACCGTATATATTTACAATCTGTGGAATGTCATTTATCGTTGCTCTTCGAATCATAAAGCTTAACCCTCTTTTCGTTAATATTATGAATGTGCTGCCCGGCATGCTCCTTTGTTCTATTCCTAATCACCCGGATAATTCCTCTGATCAAATTCAAGATTACGCCACAAACGAAGTCTGGTCAAGGCGTGTGCTCCACGGGATATGGAGCTGCGCAGAAATGCTCGGTATTTGCAAAGACGCTACAATACTCAATTCTACCGTTGGTCGGTTGCAGTAAAACCCCGTGTGATTTACAATGTCAGCAGGAGGTGGCTATAGATGTATGAAATTGACAGTGATAAATTTGGCGTATTTTTGGCGCAGCTGCGAAAACAGAACGGTTATACACAAAAGGAACTGGCGCACAAGTTATATGTTTCCGATAAAGCCGTCAGCAAATGGGAACGTGGATTGAGTATGCCGGATATTGCTTTACTTTCTCCGCTGTCCAATCTGCTCGGTGTAACCATAACCGAGTTGTTGAGCGGTCAGTATATCAGTGAACCTGAACACATGAAAATGCAGGAGGTTGAAAACTTGGTAAGCGGAACCCTTCAGCTCTCCGTAAAAGAAGAGCAAGAGCGCAGACAGCAGCGCAAGCGGCGAGGCATTCTTTATCTTGGCTGTGTGGCGATCGTCTTTTTAGAATGCGTGCTGCTTTATGCAATGGGCTATTCATTTGACCAACTGGTTGACAATATCCTGACAGTTGAAGTTCTCAGTCTGTTGTTTGGGGGCTGGCTCTGCCTGTTCGTCAAGGAAACGCTGCCTGCCTATTATGATGAAAACAACGTGCATACTTACAGTGATGGAATATTCCGTATGAATCTGGCTGGCGTTAACTTCAATAACAGCAACTGGCCGCATATTCTTCACGCCGGACGCTTGTGGCTCATGATCGTTCCCATCGTGTTCCCGCCGATTTACTTCACAGTCAGTTGGTTTTTTCCATTGGTTTGGGGCTCCGGGAAATTGTATTTCATGCTAGCCGCATGTCTCGGCCTTTTCGTTCCGATGATCGTTGCAGGAAAACGTTACGAATAAATCTGACATGCTCGATTCATGACAATGATCGAAATTTATATGAGTACCATTGTTATGATCAAGTGGATGACACCGGTGAAGGCGGCGTGGGACGGGGTTGTCCATTTACGAGAACATTTGGAAGCGCATCACATGCGCTGCTGAGTAGCCTCCGCTCCGGAGATCGAGCGTACATTGGCCTGTCTCCGCTTTTTGCAATGTACCGGCGTCCTGATTTGCTGCGCCCTTTTTCTGCCTGCTCAAATTTTTGCTTATCAGACAAGCGCTGGCAGATTAATTATAATTGTGCGCACTGCTGTCATCATACGATCTGTGATTGCACCTCCGCGAACGGCGCAAGAATGGAAACATTGTTACGCAGGCGTTCAAGTGACGGTTTCAACGTATCTGCCGACATTCCCGGAGTACCAAATACGGGATAGACAACATGCCGGCTGTTTGGATTCGTACAGGTACGATTGTCGGCTCCCGCAATCATACTGAGAATGATGCCGCCATTGTCCATGCCACAGACATCCCCCGGGTAAGTGTGGACTTCCTCCCCGCGGAGCCCAACAAACGGTGCCTTTTCGGTCCCCAAAAACAATTTAAGAGGGCCCTCAATGTGGTCAGCATCGTGCGTTCCGGACAGGGCCTGCGTTTGCAGTTCAACGAGGAACGGAACGGCTGTTACAGGATTTTGAATTGGGAACGGGCGGTCTTTTAACAGAAATGACTCAAACTGCATCATTACAGGATAGGTCTTTTTAAATTTTTTGAAAAAGCGAAAATACGGATTCTCGCCAAATACGGCCTTGCGGTCATATTCGGAATACTGCGCCTTCAGCGCTGCAAGTTCCTCTTTCACGGCTGCCTGAAAATCGGCTTCACGCCACTCTTCCCGATTCGGATACCAGACTTCCAATAAGGCGAAAGGGATATTTTGCTCGATCAGCGCAGCATTTTTTTCAACGTTTAACATAGATCCTCCTCGTTGTTTAAAATAATTCAGATGAACCTCGGGGAAACCTCCGAAGCTTGGTTTGCCCGGGAACAAAACGGAACGATCGTGGCTGACGGCTGCCACTGTGTTTGACTGGGGAGGTCCCTTTTGTCAAGCGTATCTCCAAATCGGTGCATTTGTCAATAACCCGAAAAACATCCTTTGGCGGTGCGGCTGATGGCGGCGTTCCAATTGCTCCCCGGATCTTTCTGCGCAATCCGAATCAGAGACTTTTTTATTGGCCTGATCTGCGCCAATTTGCTGCCAAGGTTGGACGGACACCTTTGTTGTTTTATGTACTCATGTAATAATGCTCTGTGTTCCCAGCCTCGAAAAAAGGCCCGGGACATCCATTGACAAAGTCAATGGAAATGCGGACTTTTCCCTCTCGTTATGGGCGAATATGTTGACATGTTTAATCTCCCATGCTACTATGAATAAAATTCAATATAGAACGCAGTCGGTGCCGTTATTCTCCAAATTCGGAAATAAACGGGCAAAAGGGAAACAGGTGCAATGCCTGTGCGATCTCGTCACTGTATGCAGAAAAAGCGCTGTCACGCGGAAAACGCGGCCACTGAGAAATTGGGAAGGCTGCGGCGCTCACAAATCTGCAAGCCAGGAAACCTGCCGTCTGCTGGTACGGGAAAGAAATTTCCAGATCACGAGGGATTGATTGTACCGAAGCACTCCGGCAGGTGTCTTCGCTTTCACCAATCCTTTTACCATTCGGTAGAAGGATTTTTCTTTGTCGTGCCTTGAATCTGCTGATGTAAAATTTACATACATCGGGAGAGCGGTTTGGAGACCGCTTTCGGGTACAAGGGAGGACTTTTTGATGAAAAAGAAAAACGTCGGAATTGCCCTGCTGCTGGCAGTCACACTGCTGGCGGCGGCGCTGACCGGCTGCGCCGGCTCAAACAGCGCGGCGGCAGGTTCAGCAGCGGATCAGAAAGCAGCAGACTCGGTAGCGGCTCTGATCGATGCCATTTATGTGCAGGAGAGAACCGAGAATACGGACGAACAGTGCACAGCGGCGAAGGCTGCGTGGGATGCACTGACAGATACGCAGAAAGCTCTGGTATCTGGCGAAAACGCGGATCCTGACTACTTTGGAAGAGATACCGGCGATGCTTCCAAGGACGATCCGCTCAATGAGGACAAGATCGGAGAAAACGAACTTCTGGTCGTAAGCTTTGGCACTTCCTTCAACGACAGCCGTACTGCCGATATCGGCGGGATCGAAAAGGCTCTGCAGGCAGCGAATCCCGATTGGTCGGTCAGAAGAGCGTTTACCGCGCAGATTATCATCAACCACATTCAGGCCCGTGACGGCGAAAAGATCGACAACATGGACCAGGCTCTGGATCGCGCCGTTGCGAATGGCGTCAAGAATCTTGTCGTTCAGCCCACCCATCTGATGCACGGCGCCGAGTATGACGAGCTGGTGACGGCAGTGGACGAATATCGGGATAAGTTTGAATCCATTCAGATTTCGGAGCCGCTGCTCGGTGAAGTCGGTTCGGATACCACGTCTGTAAACGCAGATAAGGAAACGGTCGCAAAGGCCATCACCGCCGAGGCGGTTAAAACATCCGGATATGAGAGCCTGGAAGCCGCCGCCAAGGACGGCACTGCCTTTGTATTCATGGGACACGGCACTTCTCATACGGCCAATATTACGTATGACCAGATGCAGACGCAGATGCAGGACCTCGGTTATCAGAACGTTTTCATCGGCACCGTGGAAGGAAAGCCCGCGGATACCGCATGCGAAGCCGTGATTGCGAGTGTCAAAGAGGCCGGTTATACAAAAGTGATTCTGCGCCCGATGATGGTCGTGGCGGGGGATCATGCAAATAATGACATGGCCGGCGATGATGCGGATTCCTGGAAGAGCCAGTTCAATGCCTCCGGATATTTCAAGAGTGTAGATACCCAGATCGCGGGTCTCGGAGAGATCAGCGAGATTCAGTCGCTCTATGTCGCACACACCAAGGCGGCAATGGCAAAAGACGCAGGGCTTGCCGATGGCGTATACAGTGCGGAATTTACGACAGACAACAGTATGTTCCATGTGAATGAAGCCGACGATGGCAAGGGCGTTCTGACTGTAAAGGACGGCAAAATGACCATCCATGTCAGCTTGGCCTCCAAAAAAATCGTCAACCTTTTTGTCGGAACAGCAAAAGATGCACAAAAGGATGGTGCCGCTCTGCTTCAGCCCACAACAGATACCGTAACTTACAGCGATGGAACGAAAGAGGAAGTATACGGCTTTGATATTCCGGTCTCTGCAGTGGATACAGAATTTGATGTAGCGCTTCTCGGGACAAAGGGTACTTGGTACGACCACACAGTTACCGTCTCCAATCCCGTGCTGACCTCTTCCTCCTCCGTTCAGTAAACAGCAGACGGGGCGGCGGCTCTGATCTACCAGCTGGTAAGATATTTACATCCACGTCGGCACGGCATATTCGTGCGGAATGTGCCGTGCCGCTTTGTGCGCCCGGTATGCGCGGCAGCCGGTCGGCGAAAAGCTGATGCACTTGACGGCAGACAGCGTCAGCCAGAGGGAAAAACCCCCTTGGTGCAGCGCGCTTGATTTAATCGGAAGGCGGGTCAAACGCCGTCCCGGGGAATGTGTAGGGAGGACTGTTTCGTGATAAAGAAAAGCGTTGGAATCGCGCTTCTGCTTGCCATGCTGCTGACAGCAGGCTGCAGCGCACCGTCAGCGAATACAGCGGAGTCGACCGAAAATGTTCAGGCATCTGATTCTCAGGCGCCGGATGCATCTGGGGAAGCGCTGACCGTGACGCCGGAGAGTCTGGGTCTGACGGACGGGCAGTATCAGGTCGAGGTCGCGCTGAGCGGCGGTTCCGGCCGCGCCAGCGTGGCGTCACCGGCACAGCTGCGGGTGAAAGACGGACAGGCCTTCGCGACCATTGTCTGGAGCAGCTCAAACTATGACTATATGAAGGTCGGCGGGGAAAAGTATGCGCCGATCACCACGGAAGAACACTCTGCTTTCGAGATCCCCGTAACCGGCTTCGACTGCGAGATGCCGGTGATAGCGGATACCGTGGCCATGAGCGAGCCCCACGAGATCGATTACACGCTGCAGTTTGATTCTGCCACGATCACTGCCGTCAAAGCGGCGCCGGCTGCATGATGAAACGAAAGCTTTTGCCGGCCGTCTGCGTCCTTGCGCTGCTGGCGGCCGTTGGAATCCTGTTGGTGTTCCTCCATACCCGCTCGGAGCAAACGACGGAAGATCCGCCCGCGGCGACGGCCGGGCGAACTGCTTCGGCGGGACCGGACTGGAGCGGGATGACGGCGGAACGGGATCTGCCTCTGCAATATGCCACCCAGTTTTCCGTCACGGAATATGAGGGCGGCTATTCGCTGATCAACATAGCCGACAGCGGCCGTTATCTGGTGGTTCCTGAGGGCAAGGCGGCGCCGGTGGGGCTGGATGACGACATCGTTGTCCTGTATCAGCCGCTTGACCGCATTTATCTGGCGGCCACCTCCGCCATGGACCTGTTCCGCGCGCTGGACGGGGTGGGGAACGTCCGCCTGTCAGGGGAGGAAGCTTCCGGCTGGTACATCGATGAGGCGAAGAGGGCGCTGGAGGACGGGAGCATGCTCTACGCCGGCAAGTACAGCGCGCCGGACTACGAACGGATCTATTCCGAGGGGTGCGACCTGGCGATTGAGTCCACCATGATCTACCATACGCCGGAGGTCAAGGAACAGCTGGAAAACCTGGGCGTACCCGTACTGGTGGAGCGATCCAGCTATGAAAGTCACCCGCTGGGAAGAATGGAATGGCTGAAGCTCTACGGCGTCCTGCTGGGAAAGGAAGAACTGGCGCAGAAGCTGTTTGACCAAGAGGTAGATGCGCTGACGGACGTCGTGGGACAGAAGAGCACCGGCAAGACAGTCGCGTTTTTTTACATCACCACCACGGGAACCGTCAACGTGCGAAAATCCAACGATTATGTCGCCAAAATGATTGAAATGGCCGGCGGAACATACATATTTCCCAATCTGGAGGGTGACGGGAACGCGCTGTCCACTGTCAACATGCAGATGGAGGCCTTTTACGACGGCGCGAAGGATGCCGACTGCCTCATCTACAACAGTACCATTGACGGTGAGCTTCAAACAGTGGACGAGCTGCTTGCAAAAAGCCCGCTGCTGGCGGACTTCAAAGCCGTGCAGAACGGGAACGTGTGGTGTACGGGAAAGAATCTGTTTCAGGAGCCCATGGGACTTGGAAAGCTGATTGCCGACATCCACACGGTCCTGACGGAAGCTGATCCCAGCTCGGCGGAGCTTACCTATCTGCATAAACTGACGGGCGGAGGCGCTGGAAAATGACAAAGCATGAAATCCGCCGGTACGGACTCGCCTTCGCCGGCCTGGTGTTCCTGCTGTGCATCCTGTTCGTGTGGAACCTGAATTCCGGCAGTGTTGACCTGTCCGTCGGGGAGATTCTCGGCATTCTGCTCCATAAGACCGGCGAGGGCGCCGCCATCGTCTGGGATATCCGTCTGCCGCGCATTCTGGCGGCAATCCTTCTGGGCGGCGCGCTGTCGGTATCCGGTTTTCTGCTGCAGACGTTTTTCTCCAACCCCATTGCCGGGCCCTTCATATTGGGTATTTCCTCTGGCGCAAAGCTGGCGGTTTCGCTGACGCTGATCGGGTTTCTGGGCTACGGCGTGAGCATAGGATCCGCCGTGCTGATCCTGGCAGCTTTTGCCGGCGCCATGATCTCCATGGGCTTTGTGATGCTGATTTCGCGGCGGGTGAAGCGAATGTCGATGCTGGTCATCGGAGGCGTCATGATCGGCTATATCTGTTCGGCAATCACGGACTTTGTGGTGACGTTCGCGGACGATTCCAACATTGTAAACCTCCACAACTGGTCGCTGGGCAGCTTTTCGGGCATCACCTGGGGCAACATCCGCGTCATGGCGGTCGTGGTGCTTGCGGCGCTGGCGCTGACCTTTCTGATGAGCAAGCCCATCGGCGCCTATCAGCTGGGGGAGGTCTACGCCCAGAACATGGGCGTGAACATCCGCCTGTTCCGCTTGTCGCTCATCCTGCTGTCCAGCGTGCTTTCCGCCTGTGTGACGGCCTTCGCAGGGCCGATCTCCTTCGTGGGCGTGGCGGTGCCGCACCTGATGAAAGGCCTGTTTAAAACAGCAAAGCCGATCGTCATGACGCCGGCCTGCTTTCTGGGCGGCGGCGTGTTCTGCCTGTTCTGCGACCTGATCGCCCGGACGGTCTTCGCGCCGACGGAGCTGAGCATCAGCTCCCTCACCGCCGTATTCGGCGCGCCGGTGGTCATTTTCATCATGGTTCGCAGACAGAATTGGAATCAGTGACGGCGGGAGCGGAGCAAATGAAAGATTTTTTCGTATATACAGACCATATGACCGTGGGGTACGACGGCGTGCCTCTGATCAAGGATATCCAGATCGGCGTCCGCCGGGGGGAGATCCTCACGCTGATCGGCCCCAACGGCTCCGGTAAATCGACCATCCTCAAAAGCATGATCCGGCAGCTCCGTCTGCTGGGCGGGACAGTGGTCCTGGACGGGCGCTCCATGGGAGAACTGCCGGAGCGGGAGGTGGCCCGGCGTCTGTCCATCCTGATGACGGAGCGGATGCGCCCTGAGCTTATGACCTGCTGGGACGTTGTCGCAACCGGGCGGTATCCGTATACCGGACGGCTGGGGCTGCTGACCCAGGCCGACCGCCAAAAGGTGAACGAGGCGCTGGAGATGGTGCACGCCCGGGAGTTTGCAACCTGCTCCTTTTCCCGCGTCAGCGACGGACAGCGCCAGCGGCTCCTGCTTGCCCGCGCGATCTGTCAGGAGCCGGAGGTCGTGGTTCTTGACGAGCCGACCTCTTTTTTGGACATCCGCCATAAGCTGGAGCTTCTGGCCATTTTGAAGACCATGGTCCAGGAGAAACAGGTGGCCGTCATCCTGTCCCTGCACGAGCTGGATCTGGCGCAGAAAATCTCTGACCGCGTGGTCTGCGTGAACCGGCGGTGCGTTGAGCGCTGCGGTACGCCGGAGGAGATCTTTACGGCGGAATACATCCGCCAGCTGTACGGTATCGAACGGGGCAGCTATGACACGGATTTCGGCTGTCTGGAGATGGAGCCCGTTCCGGGCCAGCCAAAAGTGTTCGTCATCGGCGGCGGCGGCAGCGGCATCCCGGTCTACCGGCTGCTGCAGCGCCGCAGCGTTCCCTTCGCGGCGGGCGTGCTGCACGAAAACGACATGGACTTTCCCGTGGCCCGGGCGCTGGCCGCTGAGGTGATCACCGAGAAGGCCTTTGAGCCCATCGGAGATGCGGCCTGTCACAGGGCGCTGGAGGTTCTGGGCAGCTGCGAGCGGGCGATCTGCTGCCTTGCCCAATTTGGCACGATGAACCGGCAAAATCTTCTTTTAAAGGACTACGCCCAGCGGCATTCGCTTTTGGTTGATGCGGCGGAGATCGAGCGGTACGCTGTGTCTCACGGATATGGCGATGCCCGGTCAGCAGCCCGCTGACCCTCCGCGGCGGAGATCGGCAGATGAACCAAGAGGAAGTAAGGAGGTGCGGAATTGAAACTTACGATGCTGGCGATCCTGGTGGGTTTTGTCATGGACTGTATTCTGGGCGATCCGGCAAAGCTGCCCCATCCTGTATGTCTGATCGGAAAATGCATTTCTGTTTTTGAAAAGGCTCTGCGAAAGCGCTTTTCGCAGACGGAACGCGGAGCTGTTGCCGCCGGCCGCATGATGGTCGTTCTCATCGTGCTGCTCAGCGGTGCGGCTCCCTTTGGCATTTTGTACCTCTGCAGACGGGTCAGCCCGTGGCTGTATTTTGTTGTTTGCTGCATTATGAGCTGGCAGATACTGGCTGCCAAATGCCTGAAGACGGAGGCGGAAAAGGTGCGCGCCTGTCTTGAGCGCGGCGACCTCGCCGCTGCCAGAAAACAGGTGGGCATGTTGGTGGGAAGAAATACCGAAAGTCTTACCGGGATGCAGATCGTCAAGGCCGCGGTGGAGACTGTGGCAGAGAATACCTCTGACGGGGTCATTGCGCCGCTGTTCTGGATGATCCTAGGCGGCCCGGTGGCGGGCTTCGTTTACAAAGCGATCAACACCATGGATTCAATGGTCGGATACAAAAATGATCAATACCTCTATTTTGGGCGGTGCGCGGCGAAGCTGGACGACGCGGCAAACTACATTCCGGCCCGGCTCTCGGGCCTTGGCATGATCGCCGCCGCAGCGCTGATCGGCTTTGACGGCAGAAATGCGGCTCGGATCTGGAAGCGGGACAGAAGAAAACATGCAAGCCCCAACTCCGCGCAGACCGAATCCGCGTGCGCCGGCGCGCTGCACCTGCAGCTGGGCGGCAGCGCCTGTTACTTTGGCAAGCTGCACGAGAAGCCATTCATCGGCGATCCGGATCGGACTGCCGAGCCGGAGGACATCTCCCGAAGCTGCCGCCTGATGTACGGAACCAGCCTATTTTTGCTGGCAGCCCTTGAACTGGCGGGATTGGGTATTGTATTCTTAGCGGGGTATATATGGTGATTAACGGTGATTCTTACGGTCACGGCGGTGACATTTACAAAAACAGAATCCGGTTGGACTTTTCGGTCAACGTGAATCCGCTGGGCACGCCTCAGAACGTGCAGCGGGCGGCAGCAGACGCCGCAAAGTCCCTCTCGGCCTATCCGGACCCCTACTGCGGTATGCTCCGGAAAAAGCTCGCGGACACGCTCGGCACAGATGTGCAGGACATCCTCTGCGGCAACGGTGCCGCAGAGCTGATCTTCCAGTTTGCGCTGGCCCTGCGCCCGGGAAAAGTCATTCTTCCCGTGCCCTCCTTCTCCGAATATGAAACCGCCCTGGATGCTGCGGGCTGTCGTCCGGAATTCTATCCGCTCAGACGGGAGAACGGATTTGCCCTCACGGAAGAAATCCTGGACGTCATCACGGACGACACGGAACTTTTGATGCTCTGCAGTCCCAATAACCCCACAGGCCTCTGCGTCCCGTGGGAGCTCCTGGAGCGAATCCTTTCCAGATGCCGGGAGACCGGTACCTGGCTGTTCCTCGACGAGTGTTTTCTGGATCTGGCGGATCAGGACAAAATGCGTTCTCTTATCCCGGAGCTCCGGGAGAACGATCGGGTGTTTCTCCTGCGGGCGTTCACCAAGCTGTACGGCATGGCGGGGGTTCGGCTGGGCTATGCCGTCTGCAAAAAGAGGGACATGATGGAGAAGATGTGCCGTCTTGTCCAGCCCTGGAATGTGTCCTCCCCTGCCCAGGCGGCCGGGGAAGCGGCGCTGGACTGCGCGGCATTTGTGGAACGGACCAGAGAAATCATATCCAAGGAGAAGCAATACCTGCTGCGGGAGCTGCGCGCGCTCGGAATCGCGGTCCTGCCGGGAGACGCGAACTTCCTGATGCTTTCCGGCGTGCCGGGACTGTATGATCGGCTGCTGGAACGGCAGATCCTCATCCGCAGCTGCAGCAACTATCGCGGCCTGAACACCGGGGACTGCCGCATCGCAGTGCGCACCCATGGGGAAAATGCGGCGCTGATTGCGGCGCTGTGGGAGATATGCCATGCATGAAACGGGAATTGAAGGCTGCTACATCCTGAAGAACGGGAAGAAACTGCGCTTCGGCTATACTACGGGAACCTGTGCGGCGGGGGCCGCCAAGGCTGCGGCCAGAATGCTTGTAACGGGCAGAATAGTTGAAACGGCGGACATTCTGACCCCCAAGGGGATCCCCCTAAATTTAGAAGTATTAAACCCCGTGATCCGGGAAGGCAGGGCGTCCTGTGCCGTACAGAAGTACAGCGGCGACGACCCCGACGTGACGGACGGTGTTCTGGTCTGTGCGGAGGTGTGCTGGCAGGCAAAGCCCGGGATCACGATTGACGGCGGGCTCGGCATCGGGCGGGTGACCAAGCCCGGGCTGAAGCAGCGGGTGGGAGAGTCGGCCATCAATCCGGTGCCCATGGAGATGATCCGCCGTGCCGTGAAAGAGGAGCTGGACGATTGCGAACAGGCGGCGGGAATGAAAGTCGTGATCTCGGTTCCCGCCGGTGTGGAACTGGCAAAAAAGACCTTCAATCCCCGGCTGGGCATTGAAGGCGGCATCTCTGTGCTGGGTACCAGCGGTATCGTGGAACCGATGAGCGAAGAGGCCCTGGTGGAATGCATTGAGCTGGAACTGCGGCAGAAGCGAGCACTGGGCTGTGACAGGCTTTTGATCACTCCGGGTAATTACGGCGCGGATTTCATCCGTTCCCTCTGCAGTGTTCCGGAGACGGAGCTCGTCAAATGCTCCAACTATATCGGCCGAACCCTGGATATGGCGGTGGCGGCGGGGTATCCGGAGGTGCTGCTCGTCGGTCATGTGGGCAAACTGATCAAGCTGACCGGCGGGATTATGAACTCTCATTCCAGGGAAGCCGACGCCCGTGCGGAGCTGATGGCAGCCTGCGCCCTGCGCGCCGGCTGCACAGCGGATGCGGCGAGAACGATTCTGGAGTGTCTCACCACCGATGAGATGCTGCGGGTACTGCAGGAAACCGGACTGCTGCGGAAAACCATGGAGGCAGCGGCGGAGCGGATCGATTTTTACCTTCGCTGCCGTGTAAAGGAACGGCTGACCATCGGCGCGGCGGTCTTTTCAAACGAACTCGGAATTCTTTGTACGACGGGTCCCGCCGAGCTGTGGCTCCGGGAACTGATGGAGCGTGGAAATGGATAAAGGAAAACTCTATGGAATCGGCGTCGGTCCCGGCGACCCGGAGCTTGTGACGCTGAAGGCAGTCCGGCTCATTCGGAAGTGTGACATCATCGCGGTGCCCCATAAGGATAAAAGCAGGTGCTTTGCGCTGCGCATTGCCATGGGTGCAGTGCCGGAGCTGGATGGAAAGCCTCTTCTGGAAGTGGACATGCCCATGACCAAGGATCAGGATACGCTGGAGCGGGCGTACGCATCCGGAACCGCGAAGCTGCGGGAACAGCTGGACGCCGGGAAAACAGTCGGCTTTCTGACGCTCGGCGACCCCACGGTCTATTCCACCTACTGCTATCTCCATGAAAGGATCGCGGATCTTGGCTATGATACAGAGATTATTCCGGGCGTTACTTCCTTCTGCGCGGCGGCGGCGGCGCTGAATATCCCCCTGTGCGAAAACCGACAGGAGGTGCACATCATCCCCGGCACCTACCGTCCCATCGAAGCGCTCGGCTACCCCGGGGTCAAAGTGTTCATGAAAAACTGTGTTCCGGAGACACTCGCCGCAGCCCGGCAGAAGGGTCTTTCCGTGCGGATGGTGGAAAACTGCGGAACGCAAGACCAGCGGGTATACCGGTCGATCAATGAGATCCCGGAGAATGCAGGCTATTATTCCGTAATGATTGTCAAGGAGGAAGGACAATGATTCATTTTGTCGGCGCAGGCAGCGGTGCTGCGGACCTGATTACCATCCGGGGCAAGAGACATCTGGAGCAGGCTGACGTGATCGTCTATGCCGGCTCTCTGGTCAATCCGGAACTTCTTTCCTGCAAAAAGGAGAGCTGTGCGGTCTACAACAGCGCCGAAATGACGCTGGAAGAAGTCATCCAAGTCATGCTGGACGCGGAGGCGAAGGGCCTGACCACCGTCCGGCTCCATACCGGGGACCCCTGCCTCTATGGCGCCGTCCGTGAGCAGATGGATATTCTGGACGACAAAGGCATCGAATATGACTCCTGCCCCGGCGTCAGCGCCTTCTGCGGCGCGGCGGCGGCGCTGAATCTCGAATATACCCTGCCGGATGTGTCCCAGAGCGTGGTGATTACCCGCATGGCGGGAAGAACGCCGGTTCCCGAACGGGAGAGCATCCGGTCTTTTGCGGCGCACCATGCCACCATGGTGGTCTTTCTGAGCACAGGGCTTCTGGAACAGCTGTCCGCGGAGTTGGTCGCCGGCGGATACGCTGCGGATACCCCGGCTGCCATCGTATACAAAGCGACCTGGCCGGAAGAGCGAAAGTACGTCTGCACGATCGGAACCCTTGCCCAATGCGCAAAAGAGAACAACGTCACAAAGACGGCGCTGATGATTATCGGCGATGCGGTGCTGCACGCCAACTACCGCAGGTCGGACCTCTATCATCCGAACTTCACCACGGAATACCGGGCGGCAAAGCCGGTGACGCAGTGACGATCCGGATTGTTTCCTATTCCGCAAGGGGGATCGAGACGGCCGGGAAAATCGCAGAGGCGCTGCGGTCGAAAGCGCACAGCTGCCGGTGCTTTGCACCGGCGGCATACTGCCACAGCCCGGACACCGAGCCGCTGGAGCTGCATGCTCAGCAGTGGGCGCAAGAGGGCTTCCGGGAAGCGGGGGCGCTGGTGTTCTGCTGTGCCGCCGGTATCGCCGTGCGGGCAATCGCCCCGTGGGTTCAGAGCAAGAAAGAGGACCCGGCTGTGGTGGTGGTGGACGAACTGGGACGATTTGCCGTCCCCATACTCTCCGGACATCTGGGCGGCGCAAATGAGCTGGCGCTGATGATCGCGGAGGGGATCGGGGCGATCCCGGTTGTGACCACCGCCACGGATCTGAACGGTGTCTTTGCCGTGGACGTGTTCGCGAAGAAGAACCATCTCCGTATAGAGAACATGCAGCTTGCCAAAGAGGTCTCCGCCGCGCTGCTGGCAGGGAAACCGGTGGGCTTCTGCTCGGACATGCCCTGTCGCGGAACACTGCCGAGGGGGCTGACGGAAAAGCAGGCGGAACTCGGCATCTGCATTACGGCGGATCCGGCCAAGGCGCCGTATGAGAAGACCCTGCGCCTCCTGCCGATGCACTGTGCGGCGGGCCTCGGGTGCCGGCGCGGCAAGCGCGCGGAAGAGCTGGAGGTGTTCCTCCTTCAGCGGCTGGCGGACTGCGGCGTGGGCATTCATGAGCTCCGGTGCGTTGCCAGCATCGACCTGAAAGAAGCTGAGACGGGCCTTGTAGTCCTGTGCAAAAAATACGCTCTGCCCTTTGTGACCTATTCGGCAGATCAGCTGAACTCGGTACCCGGAGAATTTTCCGGTTCCGAGTTTGTGAAGAAGACCACAGGCGTGGACTCCGTATGCGAGCGCTCCGCCGTGCTTGCCAGCTCAGGCAGGCTGATCAAGGGAAAAACCGGGGCCGACGGCATGACCTTTGCCCTGGCAGAATATGAGGAGGCGATCAGGTTTGAGTAAGATCTATGTTGTGGGCATTGGGCCCGGCAGCCATGAGAATATGACCCAGCGCGCGCAGCAGGCGCTGGAAAACTGTGATATCATCGTTGGCTACACGGTCTATGTGGGCCTGGTAAAGGAGCACTACGCAGACAAGGAATTCCTGACGACGCCCATGCGCCGGGAAGTGGAGCGTTGCGTTTTGGCCTTTGAGCGTGCGGCGGAAGGCAAAACCGTTGCAATCATCTGCAGCGGTGACGCCGGCATTTACGGCATGAGCGGAATTGTGGAGGAATTGGCGCCCCGGTATCCCGACGTGGAAGTGGAGACAGTCCCCGGCGTGTCCGCCGTCATCAGCGGCGCCTCCATCCTTGGTGCCCCGCTGATGCATGACTTCGCCGTGATCAGTCTGAGCGATCTGATGACGCCGTGGGAAAAAATTGCCAAGCGGCTGCTGTGTGCGGCGCAGGCGGACTTCGTTCTCTGCCTCTACAACCCTTCCAGCAACAAGCGAAAGGGATATCTGCAGAAAGCCTGCGAGCTGGTATTGCAGTACGCATCCCCGGAGACAGTCTGCGGGATCGCAAAAAACATCGGACGGGAGGGCGAAGACGCCAGAATCCTGACGCTTGGAGATCTCCGATACACCGAAGTGGATATGTTCTCCACGGTGTTTATCGGCAACTCGCAGACAAGAGCGATCAACGGAAGGATGGTCACTCCCAGAGGATATGTGCATGAATGATGTCATTCTGTTCGCCGGAACGACGGAGGGCCGCAAGGTCGCGGAAGCGTGCAGCGGCCGGAATGTAACGCTGCATGTGAGCGTGGCCACGGAGTACGGAGAGACGTTCATTGAAGAGGCGGACAATATACGCGTGCTGGCCGGACGCAAGGATGCCGCCCGGATCGCTGCGCTCATACGGGAGACGGGCGCGAAGCTGGTGATCGACGCCACGCATCCGTATGCCGCCGCTGTCACCCAGACACTCCGAACGGTCTGCCGGGAAACCGGCACGGAGTATCTGCGCCTTCTTCGAACGGAAGAGCATTTCGGCACGGAACACTGCATCTTTGTTGACAGTACGGAGGAGGCGGTTGCCTACCTCAATTCCGTGAGAGGCAATGTGCTGCTGACGGTGGGCAGTAAGGAGCTGGCCCGGTACACGGAGGTCGCGGACTATAAGGCCCGTCTGTTTGCCAGAGTCCTCTCCCTGCCCCAGGCGGCGGAGCAGGCATCCGCCCTCGGTTTTGAAGGAAAGAACCTCATCTGCATGCAGGGCCCGTTTACCGAGGAATTCAACGCGGCCTTGCTGCGCATGCTGGACGCCCGCTACCTGGTTACCAAGGACACCGGCGCGGCCGGCGGTTTCTCGGAAAAAATTCGGGCAGCGGAGGCATGCGGTGTGAAGGTCGTCGTGATCCGCCGGCCTCTGAAGGAGGAGGGCGTCAGTGTCGAGGAATGCCTCGGCCTTCTCGAAAAGCGGTTCGGATTCACCGTGGAAAAGAGGATTGCGATCATCGGCGTGGGCGCCGGCAGCGCGGACTCCATGACGCTGGCCGCCGAAGAAGCCTTCCGGAAAGCGGATCTGATCGTGGGTGCGAAACGGCTCACGGAGAGTCTGGCCCGCTTCCACAAGCCCTCCGAAAACGCGATCCTGGCACAGGACATTGCGCAGATCGCCCGGAATAGCCCGCAAAGAAACATTGCGATTGCCATGTCCGGCGACACAGGCTTCTACAGCGGCGCAAAGAGCCTTCTGCCGCTCCTTGCGGACTTGCACCCCACGGTGCTGCCGGGGATCTCTTCCGTGATCTACTTCTGCAGCCGCCTGGGCACCTCCTGGGACGATGCGCTGCTGATCAGCATCCACGGAAGAAGCTGCAACTATCTGGCAAAGATCCGCCGAAACCCCAAGGTCCTGGCCCTGACGGGCGGGCGGGAGAGCGCGGCAGATCTGATCGCTGCATTGAACGAAAACGGCCTCGGCCATGTGCGTCTCACGGTCGGGGAGAATCTCTCCTACGCGCGCGAGACCATCACCTCCGGTACAGCGGAGGAACTGGCCGGGAAGGCCTTTGAGCCGCTGGCAGTCGTACTGGCGGAGAACCCGGAGGCGGGGAATGCCGCGGTCACCCACGGTCTTCCGGACAGCGCTTTTTTGCGTGCGGAAGCGCCCATGACCAAGCAGGAGATTCGCGCCGTTGTTCTCTCCAAGCTGGAGCTGACAAAAAACGCCGTCTGCTGGGATGTCGGCGCCGGAACCGGCTCCGTGTCCATGGAGATGGCGGATTGCTGTGAGGACGGCACGGTCTATGCCGTCGAACGGGAGGAAGCGTGCTGCGCGCTCATTGAGAAGAACAAGCGCCATCTCGGCATCTCAAATGTGACGGTGGTGCCGGGCACAGCACCGGACGCCCTGCGGGATCTGCCGGCGCCCACCCACGCGTTCATCGGGGGCAGCAACGGCAAATTGAAGGACATCCTTGCGCTTGTACTGGAGCGGAATCCCCAGGTGCGCATCGTGCTCAACACGGTTACGGCAGAGACCTTCGCCGAAGCGGTGGAGGGGCTGAAGACCCTGCCGGTAAAAGATCTGGAGATCGCGCAGATCAGTGTGGCCCGGAGCCGGAAACTCGGCAAATACCATCTGATGACGGCTCTGAATCCCGTATTCATCCTCTCCTGCACGGGAGGTGCGGAAAATGCATAGCCCGAGAGTCCTGCTGGCGGCGTCTGCCAGCGGCAGCGGCAAGACCATGATTACCTGCGGGATTCTGCAGGCGCTGTACAACCGGAAGATGCAGGTATCGTCCTTTAAATGCGGGCCGGATTATATTGACCCGATGTTCCACGAGAAGGTGATCGGCGTCCGATCCGGAAATCTGGATCTGTTCTTCAGCGGAGCGGAGATGCTTCGCCGGCTCTTTTCCCGAAACGCCGAAGGCACAGAGATCTCCGTCATTGAGGGCGTCATGGGTTACTACGACGGGCTGGCCCCCGCGACAGAGGAAGCGTCCACCTATCGAATTGCCCAGGCCCTGAACGCGCCGGTGATCCTGATTGTGAACGCCAGGGGCCAGAGCCTCTCCTCCCTTGCCGCGCTGGAGGGCTTCGTGAGGTTTCGGCCCGACAGCGGGATCAAAGCCGTAATTTTCAACCAGATGTCCGAGCATGTATTTCTGTCTGTGAAGGATAACGTGAAAAAAATGGGCATTGTCCCGCTGGGCTATGTGCCCAGAGCGGAGGATCTGGTCATCGAGAGCCGCCATCTCGGCCTCGTGACGCCGGATGAGATCGCGGATCTTTCCGACAGACTGCAGCATCTGGCAGCCCTGCTGGAGAAGACTCTGGACATGGACGCCCTGATCGCCCTTGCAGGCAGCGCGCCGGATTTGCAGGATTCGGCAGCGGAAATTCTGCCAAAGGGGACGAAAACGAAAATCGCAGTCGCGCGGGATGAGGCCTTCTGTTTCTTCTACCGGGACAATCTGTCGCTGCTGGAGCGCCTGGGCGCGGAGCTTTCATTTTTCTCACCGATCCATGATGAGAAGCTTCCGGAAGGGACCCGGGGGCTCCTCCTGCCCGGCGGATATCCGGAGCTGTATGCAAAAGCCCTGAGCGGGAATCTCTCCATGCGCGGAGCGGTGGCGGACGCCATCCGGAGCGGTACCCCCTGTCTTGCCGAGTGCGGCGGCTTTCTGTATCTCCACCGGGAGCTTGAGGACATGAACGGGATCTTCCACCCCATGGCTGGCGTATTGAACGCGAAGGCGTGGCGGACGAATCATCTAGGCCGTTTCGGGTACATTACCCTGACAGCGGCCACGGCATCGGGCATTCTGGAAGCCGGAGACCGGATCCGCGGCCATGAATTCCATTACTATGAAAGCGAATCCTGCGGGGATTCCATGACGGCCGAGAAACCGGCCGGCTCGAAAAGCTGGCAGTGTGTCCATGCGGAAGGAAATCTGCTTGCGGGGTTTCCGCATATGTTCTATGAGTCGAATCCGCACATCATTGTGCGCTTTCTGCGCAGATGCGCAGGAGAGGAGTAAGACAGATGGCCAAGGCAATTATGGTTCAAGGCACGATGTCAAACGCAGGAAAAAGCGTGCTGGCAGCAGGGCTGTGCCGCGTATTCAAACAGGACGGCTACCGTGTCGCTCCGTTCAAAGCCCAGAATATGGCGCTGAATTCCTTCATTACAAAGGAAGGCCTGGAAATGGGCCGGGCGCAGGTGGTACAGGCGGAGGCGGCAGGGATAGAGCCGTCGGTCCTGATGAATCCCATCCTTCTCAAGCCCACCAACGATACCGGCTCTCAGGTCATCGTGGGCGGCGAGGTGTGGGGACAGATGACCGCGAAGGAGTACTTCGCAGTCAAGGGAAAGCTTCTACCGGAAGTCATCAGGGCTTTCGATAAACTGTCTGAGGACTACGATATCATTGTGATCGAAGGCGCGGGCAGCCCGGCTGAGATCAACCTGAAAGACGACGACTGCTTTGTGAATATGGGCATGGCGAAGCTGGCCGGGGCCCCGGTGCTGCTCGTCGGTGATATCGACCGGGGCGGCGTTTTTGCGCAGCTGTGGGGCACGGTGGCACTGTTGGATCCGGACGAGCGCGCCAGGATCAAGGGTGTCATCATCAACAAATTCCGCGGCGACGAATCCATCCTGATGCCGGGCGTCCGGCAGCTGGAGGAACTGCTGCAGATCCCTTCCGTGGGCGTGGTGCCGTACATGCACCTGGATATCGACGACGAGGACAGTCTCTCAGACCGTCTTTCCAACAAGGAAGTGGCACTGGTTGACATCGCGGTGATTCACGTGCCGAGACTCTCGAATTTTACGGATTTCAAGGCGCTGGAAGGCGTTGACGGCGTGTCGCTGCGCTATGTGTCCTCCGTGCAGCAGCTGGGCGACCCGGACCTCATTATTCTGCCAGGCACAAAAAACACCATGAAAGACCTGCAGTGGCTCCGGCAGAACGGTCTGGAAGCGAAAATACTGCAGCATGCCGCCTCCGGCCGGGCGATATTCGGGATCTGCGGCGGGTACCAGATGCTGGGGACTCAGCTCTCCGACCCGCACGGCGTCGAGGAGGGTGGAAGCATCCGGGGTATGGGCCTTCTGCCGGTCTCCACGGTATTCACGCCGCAGAAGACCCGGACCCGGGTTTCCGGGCGGTTCGGCGCAGTCTGCGGCATTTTCGGGAGCCTTTCCGACCAGACCTTTGAGGGCTATGAAATCCACATGGGCGAGACGGAATGCGCCGCCGTGATCACCGAACTTACGGACAGCGTGACACATACCAAACGCGGGGACGGCTGCCAGAATGGCAACGTGTACGGAAGCTATGTCCATGGCATCCTGGATGCCGATGATGTGGCTGGTACGATGATCCGCGCGCTGGCCGTGCACAAAAACGTGGACCCGGCGGAGCTGGGCCAGGTGTCCAACGAGAAATACAAACAGCAGCAGTACGATCTGCTTGCGGATACCTTACGGGAACATTTGAATATGAAAAAAATCTACGAAATACTGGAGGCGGGTATCTGATGGAAGTGGTGAATATTTCTCCTGCGGATATCGAGCGGGAGAGCTTTGCAACCATTACCAGAGAGCTGGGAGACCGGGTTCTGGACCCCGCACAGGCGCCGATCATCAAGCGGGTCATCCATACGACTGCGGATTTCGAGTATGCGGATACGCTGTTCTTCTCTCCCAACGCGGTGGAGCTGGCCAAGGAGGCCATACGCAGCGGAGCGCGCATCATAACGGACACGCAAATGGCGTATTCCGGCATCAACAAGAAGGCGGCGGCAAGGTTTGGCTGCGAAGTGAGCTGCTTTATGTCCGATGAGGACGTTGCCCAGGAAGCCAGCAGCCAGGGCGTTACGCGGGCCAGGGTGAGCATGGACAAGGCTGCGCGGCAGAAACTGCCCGCCATCTTTGCCATCGGCAATGCGCCCACGGCGCTGATCCGGCTGAGAGAGCTGATCGATGCGGGAGAACTGCGGCCCAAGCTGATCATCGGCGTGCCTGTGGGCTTCGTGAATGTGGTTGCCTCCAAAGAGCAGATTATGGAGACGGACGTTCCCTGCATCGTCGCCAGAGGCCGAAAAGGCGGCAGCAATGTGGCCGCCTGCATTGTGAACGCGCTTTTATACCTGCTGGATGAGAAGCGCGGCCAGTAGCGGAGGAAATCCGCTGAAGAATATAACAGGACCCGGCTGATTGGAGGTGCCGCTGATGAACAATTTTTCTTTTTTCTGCAATAAGGAATGCGAGTATTTCCCATGCCATGCCACGACAGACCCGGATTCGTTTAACTGCCTGTTTTGTTACTGCCCGTTGTATACACTGGGTGAAAAATGCGGCGGCAATTACAGTTATACAAAAAGCGGAATCAAGAACTGCGAAAAGTGCCTGCTGCCGCACAGCCGGGACGGATTCCGCTATATCCGATCAAAATTTTCGGAAATCTCATCGCTCGCAACTGCCGGCCAGTCCAAGCATGGCGTCATGAAGATCGTCTGTTTGGATTTGGAGGGCATTCTTATCCCGGAAATATGGGTAGCCTTTGCTGATATCTGCGGAATCCCCGCGCTCAAGCGCACAACCCGAGATGAACCGGATTACGACAAGCTGATGCAGTACCGCCTTGACATTTTGCGGACACACGGCCTTTGTCTGAAGGACATTCAGACAGCGATTGCGGGCATCAGTCCGCTGCCCGGTGCAAAGGAGTTTTTGGGCAAATTGCGCGGCGTTGCCCAGGTTGTGATTGTCAGCGATACTTTTGAGCAGTTTATGCCGCCGATCGGGGAAAAGCTGGGGTGGTCCACCGTACTCTGCAACAAGCTCGATGTTGCGGAAGGCGGGCAGATCACCGGTTATCAGATGCGCTGTCAGCACTCTAAATTGACCACTGTCAAAGCGCTTCAGTCGATAGGATATGAGACGATTGCCGTCGGCGACAGCTATAATGATCTGGATATGATACGCGCGAGCAAGGCCGGATTCCTCCTGAATCCTCCGGAAACGATAAAATCGGAACATCATGAGATACCTGTTTATGAGCAGTATGATGATCTTCTGGCCGCAATCATAGATGCGCTATCAAGATAATTGCTATAGCAATTATTAAAGCTGCATCCGGGGCATGGCTTCTGCCTAAAGTTTGGCTATTGCTCCTTAGCCCCGGTTAAATGCCCGAAAGCGACGGCGTTCTGCATAATAAAGTACGTCAGCAAAGACCTCTCCCAGCGCAAGGATGATTTAAGTCAGCACCTGAATTTCATTCCCGGCCATTGAAAAACTCCTTGCCGGCCTCGTTGGTCACGTTGTCGATCACCGTGCCGGTGCCGTAAGTGTTAAAGGTTCTGAGGAGGACGTTGGTGTTGCTGCGGATGTATCGGTCTGCGTACAGTACCTGAGAGGTCATACCGGAATCTCGCACAAGACCCGCGATGTCGATTTTCTCCAGCTCGGTTTTCTGCTGTTCCTGCTTGCCGGGAAAATCTCCCCGCTGCAAGACCATATCCGGGAGGTAAGCGTCACATGCAAATCCGAATAGGTAAAGTCAGCGGCCAACACTCTCTCTAATTTTTGCCATGAGCACCACAGGTTCATCTTTTCTCTGGCTGAATTGCTGATGTTGATTTTCGCGCTGCGCTCCGCCTCTGTATTCCTGTCTCGGTTGACGGTGTAAATTACGCCGGTTACCAGCCGACCCGCTGTTCGGTTGCTTTTTCGTTTTGCCACACTTTCCCTCCTGAACGACGTGAAGCGGAGCCGCAGCTCCGCTTCACGTCGTTTTAATTTTTCTGCACATTAGCTCTGGAACACGCCTTTCGGAACCGGCATGCACTGGCATTGAATTGCCTGCTTGTGCGCAATTTGCATAATTTCACATCATTCAACAATACTAAGCACATTCTAAAATGAAAGGTGTTGCTGAATATGAGCAATCTCGAATGCAGCGTGCATTCTTGCGGTAATAACTGTTCTGGTCTTTGCGGCCTTTCCTGCATTGATGTTTCAGGAAAAAGCGCGACATCCAGCAGCGAAACTGCCTGCAGCTCTTATCGTCCCGATAACGGTGCATCCAACATCGTGAACGAGGCTTCCGCGAGTCCTGCAACAAAAATCAGCTGCAAAGCCTGTAACTGTAAGCACAATGATAACTACAAGTGCAATGCTGACAACGTCACCATTGAGAACTGCGGATGCGGCAGCGGTGCCGGATGCCAGACCTTCGAAGAATAATCGGCAGATCGAGGCGCTTTCCTTTGCTGTTCGAATCTTTGAACGAATCGTAGTAGATGATGTAGAACCCGCCGCTTCATTGCGGCGGGTTCCTTTTCATGGTTTTTCAGCAGCGTAGACGCTGACGAGGAATGCACTGTTCACCAACCGGAAGGGCAACGTGGCAAAGCCGCTGCGGTTGGCGCTGGGAGACTGCATCATCCAGACGGAGTACGGCTGATGAAGAAACTACTCTGCAGATTGATCGTGGACGCTACCTGCGCACCATCCAATATTCGTTACCCGCAGGACGCGTCCCTGCTGAATGAGGCCCGGGAAAACACAGAAAAGAGATTGGATGAGCAGCATGATCCGGCTGATGGCCGAAAGCCACGCACTTACCGGGCTCAGGCGCATTGAGATTTCCTGCAGTTCAGCCGCAGCCGTAAGAAGACGGCGAAAAAGATCCGCAGGGCGGTAGGAAAGCAGCTGCGCGATTTGGCGCACCTTGCCGCTATTGACGAAAAGCTTATTCTGGGCAAAAATCTTTCCCAGCAGAAAAACGACCGTCTCGCGGCTGTCCGCAGAATCTATGCGCAGCAGAAATATTGCCCACCGCTGCCACACAGTTCCGGATCGGATCATCAGCATCAGTCAGCTTTTCTGCGTCCTATTGGCAAACCTGTGGAATTTTGCGCGAAGCAGGACATCAGTGTGGTAAACGGCTGAACCAGATTGGAATGCTTCTCCTTCAACGTCTACAAAGAGGCTGGCAATCTGCAGGACATGGCAGAGCGGTTTCGCCAGCGGGAAGGGCATTATCCCAGCCGAATTCTGGCAGATAAGATCTACCGGAAAAGGGACGCGCATACCGTCCCTTGCTTTTATGCAGTGCCTATTTGAGGGCTTCCTCCCTGGGGGAGTATGTTAACATTACGAATACCGATGTTTGAATATTCAAGGCTGTCAAAATGATACTTGTCACCGTAGCTGTCCCCTCTTCCCAAGGCATCGAAGCTAACATAAATGTCAGCCGGCATCCACAGTCTTGAATTCTCATCTCTAAATTCAGCGCGAATAATTGCGTTCCTAGAGTATTTTGTAAAAACTCCTGGTGGGACATATTTGCTCGAAGAAGGAAAAAAAGTAGCATCCTGCACCACAAATGATCCAGGGCTTCGCGCATGATTAACCATTTCTAGCAAAGCACCCTCAACACTTGGAGTAGCCAAAAAGGTTACTCTTCCATAGTATTCGTTTGTTATATTGTCGTAAATATCGATTCGCGGCGTTGCGACTCTATCAAACACAAACACCCTCCCCTTCCTCTGCCAATGTATTCGATGCACGCAAAAAGTATCATTGCCCTGCGCTCAGGGGAGCGGGACGCAGGAAGGATGAAAGACGCCCCGTCAATGCTCGCCGATATTAACGCCGGTCTACAGCAAAGGACCGGCCATCATAAGACGGTCGGCCCGTGCTTAATTCAAGTTTTTTGCTTAGCCGCATGCACAATCCACAACAGTACCGAGGAACCGATTAAAGCAGCGAACAAGCTCCAAAAATTAACCCATGTGATCTCTCTTCCACCAAACAGATTCATAATCAGACCACCAATAAATCCGCCGATAATTCCGACTGTGATATTTGCTCCGATACCCATTTTTTTATTGCCAGTCGTCACGCTTGCAATCCATCCAGCAAGAGCACCTAGGGCGATCCAGCCTATGATCCAGCCTATGATTTCCATTTTCAGATCCTCCTTTTCTTTTCCTAGTATGCGGAGGATTTGGCTAGGCTAATCAAAATACTTCACGGAACCAGATTACCGCGTTTAAAACTGGTTCGTGGCCCATCTTTTCAAATCATACTGAGAAATTCTGCGATGTCACACAGAAAAGCTGCTTTTTTGTGCTTGAACCCGTGCTCTCTATCCCAGGTAAGTTAAGCAATGCGTACGGATATTGTCTATGTCTTTGACAATTCAGCCAGATCCCCTCCGCCAGCCTCTGCCGCAGCTCCTCATTCTGGAGATCCAGCCCAATATGTAGCTTGGCGTTCTCCACCGCCCGCATCTTCCGTGTCTCGGACCAGTCCTCAATGGCAACAAGCTGCTCCATCTTGTTTTCGGCCGGGCGGCCGGTACCCGAGCTATGTGGCAGGTAGACACGGTCGCCATTCTTTTTTTGTGCGAACCCGCACACACTCCCGTCGATGATCTCCTGCCGGGCCTCGTGGTATGCCTTCACCCGACGATCATAGCCACGGACGATCCAGAGGCACTCCTGGCGCACATCATAGGGTAAATTAGGCTTTTGGGGCATCAGCCCTCCCTCCATTTCCCGCATCCCCGCCATATGATCACGCGCCACTTTCTTCTGCATATAACGTTATCGCAGGTCGTACAGTTTGGGCGAACCGGCTTTTTCTCTTCGGCGAAGGTGCATTTAGTGCTTCCTCCAGGGACTCCGTGTTCCGGGCAGGTGTGGCCAGCCGGGCTTAGAGCTCCGACAGCAGCATCGCCTGTGCCTGCCAGTGCATGCCCCGCCGGCTGGATCCGGCCGAGATAATGATTTGTCTGTCATCATGGAGTTGCGCTCCTAACGCAATGTTAACATAATGTCTTTACTTTATCTAAAAGTCGTGATATAATAACTTAGTTACATAGAAAGGAGTTATAATGCAGAATCAAAAACAAGATATTGACGATCTGATTTTTGGAGATCAAAAACAGATAATCAGCGACAGGTAGTCGTAGGAATCCGGGGCAGCGGCTGGCCCTGGTATTTTTTTATGCATTTTTGTATTCTGATCTTCAACTCCACCGCAACGCAGAAAAAGCCTGCAATACAAAGGATTTTGAATAGCCCAACGGGGCAAATCCCTTGTATTGCAGTAACCGTCAAATAAGTGGACACCTGTTATAGGTGCAACAACCATGCTACAATTGACTCCAAAGGAAGTGAAAAACCACATGTGGTTTTTTAAGACGAAAAGGAGTGGTTGCATGAATACAAGAGAGATTGCGAGCGAATACCGGCTTGCGCATTGGGCGCAGGCAATGCGGGACCGTACGGACAGAGGACTATTAATCCGGGCATACTGCGAGGAAACTGGAATACACGAAAACACGTATTTCTACTGGCAGCGCAAACTGCGCGAGGCGGCATGTTCGGAGATACAGCCCGCTGCTACCGAAGGAAAACACCTTGTGCCAAACGGCTGGGCACTTTGTGTGAACGGTGAACCGACGCTGGGACAGGGACGGACTATCGAAGTTGGTGGGTGCCGCATAACGGTCGGCACGGAGACAAATCCAGCGCTTCTCACAAAAGTCTGCCGTGCGCTGAAAGAACTATGATCAGCTTCAGCGGGAAGCCCTGTTACCTTGCCTGCGGAGCTACAGATATGAGAAAATCCATAAACGGACTGGCTGCTATCGTGGAGGGAAGCTTTAGGCTCGATCCTTTTGGCGGTTCGCTGTTTGTATTCTGCAACCGAAGCCGTGACAGGCTAAAGATACTTGATTGGGACGGCGACGGGTTCTGGCTGTACTTCAAACGGTAAAGATACGCAGGCACGTACGCTTGGTTTACACCTGCCGCAAATGCGAAAAGGATGAATACGGGGTTCCCATTGTGAAAGCTGCGGTAAGCGAGTCGGTCATCAAAGGCAGCTTTGCTTCTCCGGAGGCTATCGCGCATATTATGACACAGAAATTCTAATGGGTTCTCCGCTTTACCGACAGGAAAAGGAATTGCAGCAGAACGGAATTCAGCTTTCACGGCAGACAATGTCAAACTGGCTGATACGGGCCATGGAAGACTGGCTGGAGCCCGTTTATGACGCGCTGCATGAGATGCTTTGCAATCACGGCATTCTTCACGCGAACGAAACGGCACTTCAGGTACTGCGGGAACCAGGGAAAACGGCGCAGAGCAAGAGCTATACAAGGTCTCTTGCCTCATAGCGGCAAGAGAAGGTCCCCTGGGGGATGTGGCTGTACCGGACACGCGGGGACGCTGTGCAACCGATCGTCCTGTATGATTACCAGCCGGACCGCAGGTCAAAACGGCCGGCAGTGTTTTTGAAGGATTTCAAGGGCTATTTGCATACAGACGGGTACGAGGGATACCATTCCCTCAGAATCGAAATAACTGTGGTAGGCTGCTGGGCGCATGTCCGGCGAAAATTTGATGAAGCGCTGAAAGCTCTGCCGGAGCGTGACCGGGAGGGCAGCAATGCCTTGCACGGGAAACGGAACTCTGAAAATACATACTGGATCTTCTGCAGGTACACACGCTTCTTTTCACCGGCTGGCGAACCCACGTATGCATTGCGCAGTCTGCCATTGAGGCCTTTTACCGCCGCTACCGGGTGGTCATTGCCGGCGACGGAGTAAATTCCACCACCCGCAGCGAGCATGAGTACGGGATGTCGCTTATGCAGATTAACTACGGATTTGCGGTCCTCTCCTGTGCTAACGCCCTGAAAACGCTTTTGGAATCAGGACAGGGTGCCGATGGCGGTGAGTCATTCTAAACCCTTCAGTATTCGTGCCGCCGCAGGAGCGGCGAAGCGATCAAAACCGTTAAATTCAATCCGGGCGCAGTGCTGTTTTCAAGCACTGTGCCCGGATTTTTCTCTGTCATTTTGCCAGCTTCTCTGCAGGGCGGAGCCTTGTGTGTCAGTTCTGTTTTCCCCTTTTGCTTTGATTTGTTCAGCAGTTTCTTCTTTTTATCCCTTTTCTATTTTGCGCATTTTATTGAACCTTTTGACAAAGTCGAGCTATCGGCAGACCAGCTGACTTTTAAGCAGTGGACGTGCTTTCTCCTGATGCCCCTACATGCCTACAGAAGCCGACATAGTTTTTCGCTATCCTTTGAAACAAATGAAGTAACCAGACAAGGATCTGTTTTCCGCTCGGTTTTTACCATTACAACCGTATTCCAGAAACTCCAGTTAAGATTCCGCAGTAAATTGCACCATGGGAAACCTTGACAAACAAAAGGACGAGTGATATAACAAATGAGAAAAGACGTGAAATTTCCCGCTGCGAGTGTAATTCACTTGAAAAAGCGGGATATTTTTACAACGGTTGGTTAGCTTTAGATAACCACAGTGGGAGGTGATGACTTACTTTATATATCAAATCGTGAGAATATTTGCTCAAATTTATGCACCATAAACAGCGCATTTTGCTGATTTTATTTCATGTCTAATTTTCAAGGTCCATATATCAAAACGTGGCGGCGGCAATTCCCCACGTAGTCGATGGAGTCCCGCGGCGCTTCAGGGTCACACTTTTGCAGAATCAACTGCCGCGCCCCAGAATACAATGGAAAGTGGGGAGGGGCGTCGATGTATACGAAAATTATCAATCCAATTATCGATATCTATGATGCGGATACCGGGGAATTTGAGGTGACGCTGGCAGTCGAGCTTCCTCACTCTCAGGAGGATAAACTCCTTAATCTTTTGAACCGCGGCGAGCTCTTTTCGGATCTGTTCATTATCAACGCCGAAGTAATAAATGCCCGTCAGGGATATGAACCACCTACTGTTGAACATCCGAGAAGGCGGGTTGGCGTTTTGCGCCTGCTGGCCCGGGACGACGCCGGAACCGACGTGCCGGTCGAGATTCGCATGACGCTCACTTCACAGGTACGAGGTGTTTATCCGAATGATCCAAGTCATTTGAGCAGTATCGAATACACCGCTATCCTGGTGGATTCAGTAAAACGCCTTGTTTGAAGAACTTCGTATAACAATCACCGCCCCTTGTCTTGTTCGAATGGAGCCGGTTGACCCTCATTTCACTGCTGATACATAAGATAACCCTCGAAACCTACGTCGATAGGCTCCGAGGATTATCTTTTATTAGCCTCCGCCGATCGGCGCGGAATCCTTGTGAACGCCGGGAACTTTTGCATTTGGATATTTATTGTGCTCAGCGTCTTCCTTGCTGACGTTTTGCTCAGCAGGAGGTGGGCTTTGTTTGAAGATTTCTTTTTGAGACATAGTAATCCCCCTTTCTCAAAATGTAATATGACCAAATTCGACAAAACTATGTGTTAAGGGCCTAAATTACCCGCCCCCTGTCCCGATCGGATGGGGCGGTGATTAGCAGCGTCTGACCTGTATTTTGACCTGTCCACTATGCGATAAACAGCCGTTTTGATGCCGTTTTGACCCGAAGTATAGACGCTGATAGACAACAAAAAATCCCCAGAACCGTTGCGGTTCCAGGGAAAATCTTGGTGACCCGGCGGGGATTCGAACCCCGGACCCACTGCTTAAAAGGCAGTTGCTCTGCCAACTGAGCTACCGGATCATATATCTAAAGCGCTGACGCAAAAAAACTGGCTGGGACGGCTGGACTCGAACCAGCGGATGAGGGAGTCAAAGTCCCTTGCCTTACCACTTGGCTACGCCCCAATAGGAAAGTGAAAAAAGGGGATCGGGGACAGCCCCGATCCCCTCGTTTCGTCTGGGGTGGGTGATGGGACTCGAACCCACAACACCCGGAACCACAATCCGGTGCTCTGCCAATTGAACTACACCCACCACATGTGAGAACTTCCATTGGGATGACCGCTGACAGGATTCGCTCCAGAGGGAGCTGGTACGCCAGAAGGGATTCGAACCCCTGGCCTACTGCTTAGAAGGCAGTTGCTCTATCCAACTGAGCTACTGGCGCGAATATTGGAGCAGGTGACGAGAATCGAACTCGCATCCCCAGCTTGGAAGGCTGGTGCCCTGACCATTGTGCTACACCTGCGCGAGCCCTCCGAAGGAAATCGTCAGCTTTAATATATTAGCATGAAGGCTAAACGGTGTCAAGAAAATTTCTGAGCTTTTTTGAAAAATAGAAATACCGAAGATCACTTTCTGTAGAAATCAGCGGAAATATGACAGAAAGGAATCAAAAATACGGCCGCCATCCACCGCATCGGCCCGCAGAAACGCCTCAGTCAGCCGCTCTGGATGCCATTGCACCCCGAAGACCGGCAAAACGGTGTGGGCTATGGCCTCCACCACTCCGTCGTCGGCCCACTGCAAGATGCGCAGACAGTCCCCCAGCCGGTCCACCGCCTGATGATGGGCGCTGTTGACGACGCTGTGGGCTCCGTACAGCCTCCCCAGATAGCAGCCCGGTTCCGTCGTGACGCCGTGCAGGCGGTCTGCGCCGGCGATCTGGCTGTGCCCCGGCAGATTCTGCACCAGCGTTCCGCCGAAAAACACATTGATGACTTGGATTCCCCGGCAGATCCCCAACACCGGTTTCTGAGTGGCTGTAAACAGCCCCAGAAGTTCCAGCTCCAGCGCGTCGCGCGCCGGGTTCGGGGGGAACGACCCGGCGGAGTGCTGCCCGTAGTAGGCCGGATCAATGTCGCCGCCGCCCGCCAGAAGAAGGCCGTCGCAGGTTTCCGGCAGTCCTCCATCTCCGGTGAATACTGCCCGGGCGCCGGCGGCCACCAGCGCGCGCCGGTAATTTTCAAAATCCTCCGGGCAGCCATACAGTAAAATTCTTGGTTCCATGGACAATCATCTCCTGCACAGCAAATTATCAGTACCATCTTATGGGAAGCCAAAGGATGATGCGACTGCGGCAGGAAAGCGGCGCAAATTCTGAGACGGAGGGCATCTGCTGCTGCGATCGTTCCGGCTGGTGTCAGCGTTGGAGACCACGGTTGACCGCCGCAGACGCGGACGTGGCGGAAGAGGATCAGAGAGGGATCGGTCATTTCGGAGGGGGTCCCGTATCCCGTGCGGATGCCGTCTTCCGTGACGCAGAATACCCGGTTGTAGGAATTCTTCCTGCAGTACCGCATGAAATAGGCCGGCACCGCGTGATTGCCGTCGGCTCTGCGGCCCAGCAGGATGCCCCGTCCGGGATAGAAGCTGCCCTCCGGCAGCACAGCAATATCCGCTATTGTCAAGGAATTATCCTTGTCAGCGCATGATCAGCAGCTTTTTGCGCTCTTTGTAATCCGGCAGCACACTGCCCAACAGGGCGTAGAATTTCGGCCCGTGATTTTTCTCCCGGATGTGGGCCAGCTCATGAACCACCACCAGATCAATGGCCGCGTCCGGGCAGTCCATCACAAAGCAGGAAAAGCACAGAGCGTTTTTCGCGCTGCAGCTGCCGTATCTGGTACGGGCCGAGGTGATTTTTATACCGGTGGGGGTCAGGCCCATGCGTTTGCCGTAATAGTCCACCTTGGCGGGCAGTTCGTCCCTTGCCCTTGCTTTCAGCACGGCAATATCATCCGCCGTGGGGGCGGGTAGAGCCAGGGCGGCCCGCCGCCGCTGCTGCTCCAGATGGACGGCGATCCAGTGCTGCTGACGTTCTACAAACGCGTCAATCCGCGCCCGGGACAGATGCAGCGGTGCCCGAACCACAACCCGGCCGTCTCGGGTGACCTCCAGCGCCAGGGACCGGCGGCGGGAGCGAATAATTTCATCAATTTTCATGCTTTCAAACATAGCACAGTCCCCTCGGAAATTCAAGCGGTGTCCGCCAACGGCGGAGAGAATCCTCCCCCGGTTTCCATGATCGCTCAGAATGGGTACTCTCTCTCTCAAATGCTTGCAGGAAAACGTTTTTCTTCAGAAAAAATCAGCGAAATACATATTGTCACAGCCGGGAATCCTATAGTATACTAAATGCAATTTAAAACCGAAACCCGGCAGATGAAAGGATGATGCGCATGACCGCCTATACGAAGATGACCGCCGCGGAGCGGAAAGAGGAATATGCCCGCGTTTCCGAGGAGTATCAGACCCTGAAGCAGCAGGGGTTGAGCCTGAATATGGCCCGGGGCAAGCCCGGAAAGCTGCAGCTGGATCTGGCTAGCGATATCTTTCAGCTCATGCAGAAGCCGGAGGACTATGTGTCCGACGGCATCGATGTGCGCACGTATGGAGAATTGTCCGGCCTCCCGGCCGCCAAACGGCTGTTTGCAGAGATTCTGGGCTGCAAGCCGGAGCAGGTATTCGTCGGCGGCAACGCCAGCCTCCAGCTGATGTACGATACGATCTCCAGAGCCTATACCCACGGCCTGCTGCACAGCGAAAAGCCCTGGTGCAAAGAGGAAACGGTGAAGTGGCTGTGCCCGACTCCCGGTTATGACCGCCACTTCAAGATCACGGAGTACTTCGGATTTGAGCTGATTACCATCCCCATGACCGCCGCCGGCCCCGACATGGACGCCGTGGAGGAGGCTGTAAAGGATCCGGCCGTCAAGGGCATGTGGAACGTGCCCAAGTATTCCAACCCGGAGGGCGTGATCTACTCGGAGGAAACCGTCCGCCGCATCGCCGCTCTGAAGCCTGCGGCTCCGGACTTTCTGCTGATGTGGGACAGCGCCTACTGCATTCATGAGTTCGAGGGAGACTACGTACCCTTCGCGGATATTCTGTCCTTGTGTGCCGAGCACGGCAATGCCGACATGGTCGTTGAGTTCTTCTCCACTTCCAAGATCACCCTGCCCGGCGCCGGCGTGTCCTGTTTCGCCTGCTCTGAGGCCAATCTGGCCTACATGTCCAAGTCGCTGGGCATTCAGACGATCGGTTTTGACAAGGTGAACCAGCAGCGCCATGTGCTGTATCTGAAGGACAAGGCCCATACGCTGGAGCTGATGCGCCAGCGTGCCGCCATCATGGGGCCCAAGTTCCGGGCGGTGGCAGACGCGTTGGATGAGCAGATCGCTCCGCTGGAGATCGCCTCCTGGCGGCGGCCCAAGGGCGGCTATTTCGTGTCGCTGGACGCCATGCCCGGCACCGCCAAGCGGACGCTGGCACTGTGCAAGGAGGCGGGCGTCACCATGACCGGCGCCGGCGCCACCTTCCCCTATGGCAAGGACCCCCAGGACTCGAACATCCGCATCGCGCCGTCCCTGCCCCCCGTTGAGGAACTGCGGCAGGCTGCTGCGGTGTTCTGCACCTGCCTGAAGCTGGCCGCCCTGGAAAAGCTGGGCGTATGAGATACTTGGGCAGTGTCTACCGCCCTCCCTCCGAGGCATACAGCCTGATTGTCCAGGTGACCTACGGCTGCAGCCACAACACCTGTGCGTTCTGCAGCATGTACAAGGAAAAACGGTTTGCCGTCCGACCCCTTGCGGAGGTGCTGGAAGATTTCCACACGGCACGGAAGGTCTATCCCAAGGTGGACAAGGTGTTTCTGGCCGACGGGGACGCGCTGGTGCGCAGGGCATCGGAGCTGGCAACGATTCTGGATACCGTCCGGGAACTGTTCCCGGAGTGTCAGCGGGTGACCTGCTATGCGTCGCCTTCGTCCATCCGCGTCCGAACGGACGAGGAGCTGGAAATGCTGCGCGTCAAGGGGTTGTCCATGGTCTATATGGGGCTGGAGTCCGGCTGCGACGAGGTGCTGAAGCGGATGTGCAAGGGGCACATGAGCGATGAAATCATCGCCATGGGGCAGAAGGTGCGCAAAAGCGGGATTGCCCTGTCCGTCACGGCGATTACGGGACTGGGCGGTCCGGAGCTGCTGGAGCGCCACGCCGTGGAAACGGCGGCGGCCTTCAACGCCATGAATCCCGAATATATCGGCATGCTGACGCTGATGGTGGAGCCCGAGACGCCCCTGTTCGACTGGGTGCGGGACGGGAAGTTCCAGTTGCTGACCCGGCCGGAGGTGCTGCGGGAGACCCGGCTGCTGGTGGAGCATCTGGACAGCCCGGGCAGCGTGTTTCGGATGAACCACGCCTCCAACTATCTGGATCTGCGGGGAACGCTCAACGGCGACCGGCAGGCCATGCTGACGGAGATCGACCGGGCGGAGAAAGATTCCACCCGTCTGCGGCCCGAGGCGTGGCGCGGACTGTAAACGAAAAAGAGAAAAGAGCCGGGTTCTCTTTACAGAGGACCCGGCTCTTTTCAGTTTCGGTCCGGGGCTTCGCCCGCGGGTTCTCCGGAAGGATCGGCCGCCGGTTCCTTGGCGGGTTCCGCCGGGGATTCCTTGGCAAGCAGGAAGATGGTGGCGGTAATCAGAACGAAGCCGATCAGGTCGGCGGCGGAGAATTTCGTGCCCAGCCAGAGGACGGTAAAAACCGTGGCGGACAGCGGCTCCGTGGCCGCCAGCATGGAGGCTTTCACCGGGCCCACGTCGGAGATCCCCTGCATGAATAGGGAGAAGGCCACCACGGAGCCCAGAAGGACGGTGGCAAGAACTGCCAGCCACCCCGCCGGAGGAAGCTGTACCGGATTGGCCCAGCTCCGGGCCAACAGATTCAAAACCAGACCGCCGATCAGCATCCCGACGCCTGTGACCACGCTCCGGCCCCATTTGGCCAGAAGCCGCCGGGGCAAAAGGGAGTAGACCGTCACGGCCGCGGCGGTGAGCAGCCCCCAGAACAGGCCCTGCCCCGACAGCACCATGTGCCGGGGATCGCCGCCGGTGGCCAGAATGTAGGTGCCCGCCAGTGCCAGCACCAGAGCCGCGCCCTCCCGCCGGTTGGGGCGGCGGCGGACACGCAGGCAGGCGATCAGCATGATGAAAATCAGGCTCAGGGTCTGCAGTACCGTTGTGGTGGCGGCGTTGGAGTGGGAGATGGCGGTCATGTAGGAAAACTGACACAGCATGAGTCCGAAAACGCCATAGCAGGCCAGTTCCGCCAGCTCCTTCGGCTGACGAAGGACGGCCCACAGTTCCTTCCGGTGCTTTGGGACCGCCATCAGGGCCAGAATGATGCCGGAGCTCAGCAGCCGGATGCAGGTCAGCTGCAGGGCGCTGATCTCATACCCGGAGAACAGATATTGCCCGCAGGTGCCGGAAAAGCCCCAGCAGACACCGCCCAGTGTGGTGCACAGAACGCCCCGCAACGTATGTTGTTCTCGTTTTTCCAAAAGGGTACTCTCTTTCTCTCTAAAAGGCTTGGCCCCGCGCATGGCGGGGGCTAGCCTCGTTATTTTACAGTTTGCGCTGTTTTTCGGCTTCGCAATAGGCACAGCGGTAGGTCCGCTTCTCCGGGTCGCTCAGCAGGAAGATGGCATCCAGCTGCGGCTCCGCCACAGTGATGCAGCGTGGGTTCTTGCAGTGGATGATGTTCACCAGCCTGTGGGGCAGCTCCAGGTGCTTTTTGGCAACCCGAATGCCGTTTCGGATGACGTTCACGGTGATGTCGGGATCGATATAGCCCAGCACATCCAGATCAACTTCCATGGGGGAATCGATCTTGATGATGTCCTTTTTGCCCATCCGGGCGCTGCGGGCGTTCTTGATGATGGCCACTGGGCAGTCCAGCTTGTCCAGATCCAGATATTTAAAGACATCCATGCTCTTGCCGGCCTTGATGTGGTCCAAAACCACGCCGTCCTGAATGCTGTCGATATTCATATTGTCGCAATCCTCCATTTTAAGCGTTCAGTTCCAGCAGCTTCATAATGAGTGCCATGCGGATGAATTTGCCGTTGCGAACCTGTTTGAAATAGCAGGCCCGGGGATCGTCGTCCACCGCCACGGCGATTTCGTTGACGCGGGGCAGCGGATGCAGGATGCACATATCCGCCTTGGCGGGAACCAGCTTTTCCGGCGTCAGCACATAGGTATCCTTCAGACGGATATAATCCGCCTCGTTGAAAAACCGCTCTTTCTGTACCCGGGTCATATACAGGATGTCCAGCTTGGGCATGGCGTCCTCCAGACTGGCGGTCTCCTCGTAGCTGAGATGGTTCTTTTCCAGTACGTTCTGTTTGAGATAGTCGGGCAGCTTCAGCTCTTCCGGGGAGATGAATACGAAGTGGATGCCGGTCTGCCGGCTCATGGCGTTGACCAGGGAGTGGACGGTGCGGCCGAATTTCAGGTCGCCGCACATACCGATGGTGAGGTCGCTCAGCCGCCCCTTCTCCCGATGGATGGTCAGCAGATCGGTCAGGGTCTGGGTGGGGTGGTTGTGGCCGCCGTCGCCCGCGTTGATGATGGGCACCTCGCTGCGCTGGGCCGCGGCAAAGGGCGCGCCCTCCTTGGGGTGGCGCATGGCGATGATGTCCACATAGCAGCTGACGGTATGGACGGTGTCCACCACGGTCTCGCCCTTGGAGGTGGAGCTGCTGTTGGCCTCGGAGAAGCCCAGCGCCTTGCCGCCCAGGGCCAGCATGGCGGATTCAAAGGACAGCCGGGTGCGGGTGGAGGGCTCGAAAAACAGCGTGCCCAGCTGCCTGCCGCGGCAGACCTCCTGATACCTGGCCGGGTTTGCGATGATATCCTCCGCCGTGGAAATGAGTGTGTCAATCTCCTCGGGGGACAGGTCGGTGATGTCGATCAGATTGCGTTTCAAAATAACAGCCTCCTTTTTATCCGTTGATCCAACTCTCGTCGGAGGGATTTGCCCGGAATTGCTTCAGCCGCGCGATGTCCTCGGGCCGGATACGGCCCTCCTCGGCGGCAACCTCGCAGACGGCGTCGAAGTTGCTCAGGGAGTGGTTGATGACGCCGGCGGCTTCCATGCGGTCGATGCCCTTTTGCAGACCGTAGGTGAAGATAGACGCGATGCCCAGCACCTGAGCCCCCGCCTCCCGCAGGACGTCCACCACTTCGATGCAGCTGCCGCCGGTGGAGATCAGGTCTTCCACCACAACCACCTTTGCGCCCGGCTCCAGCCTGCCCTCAATCTGGTTGTTCCGGCCGTGATCCTTGTGGCCGGAGCGGACGTACCCCATGGGCAGACCCATGAGATGGCCGCAGATCGCCGCGTGGGCGATACCGGCGGTGGACGTGCCCATCAGCACCTCCACGTCGGGATACTGCCGGCGGATCAGATCCACCAGACCGTTTTCCACGGCGGTGCGCACCTCCGGAGCGGTCAGGGTCAGCCGGTTGTCGCAGTAGATGGGGCTGTGGATGCCGGAGGCCCAGGTAAAGGGCTGATCCGGCCGCAGAAAGACCGCGCCGATTTTCAGCAGGTCATGGGCAATTTCGCGTTCAACACTCATATCTTAAAAATCCTCCTTGCTTTCATTCACGTCTTTACTTGCCGAGAAAGTCCCCCACGGCCCGGCGGTAGGCGGCGACCGGGTTTTCCGCCTGGGTGATGGGCCGGCCGATCACCAGATAGTCGCAGCCGGCGCCCGCGGCCTTTTCGGGGGTCATGATGCGCTTTTGATCTCCCGCGGCGCTGTCCGCAAAGCGGATGCCGGGGGTGACGGTGAGAAAGTCCGCGCCGCAGGTCTCCTTGACGGCGGCGGCCTCCAGCGGGGAGCAGACCACGCCGTCCAGTCCGCTCTCAGCGGCGTTTTTGGCGTAGTGCATCACCGTCTCGGCCATGGGCACTTCGATCAGCAGCTCGTTTTTCAGCGCCAAGGCGTCGGTGGAGGTCAGCTGGGTCACGCCGATCAGTAGTGGGCGGGTGCCGTCGGGGCGGGTCAGGCCCTCCACGGCGGCCTTCATCATCTCAGACGCACCGGCGGCGTGAAGGTTCACCATGTCCACGTCCAGCCGGGAGAGGACACTCATGGCCCGCTTTACGGTATTGGGGATATCGTGGAGCTTGAGATCCAGAAAGATCTTGTGACCCCGGGCCTTAATTTCCCGGACCACGTCGGGTCCCTCGGCATAGAACAGCTCCATGCCGATTTTTACAAAGGGTTTTTCCTCGGTGAATTGGTTCAGAAACGCCAGAGTCTCCGCCTTTGTGGGGAAATCCAGTGCAATCATTACGTCTCGGTTCATGTCGTTTACTCAGTCCTTTCAGTGTGTGATAGGGGCGGCCGCGGGCGGCTTCCATTTCCCTGTCAGCGGTGCGCCATTCCCGTCAGTCGGGAGATTTCTTCCACACCCAGCCGTTCACAGAGGCCGGGGAGAGCTTCCGCGATTTTTTTGCAGGCCAGAGGGTCCTTCAGGTTAGCCGCTCCAACCTCCACTGCGGAGGCACCGGCCAGCATCATTTCGGCCACATCCTCGGCGGAGGATACACCCCCGCACCCGATGATGGGGATGCAGATCGCTTCGTACACATCCCAGACCATCCGCACCGCCACCGGGAACACGGCGGGCCCGGACAGGCCGCCGGTGCGGTTGGCCAGCAGGGGGCGCTTCCGGGTCAGGTCAATGCGCATTCCCAGCAGCGTGTTGATCAGACACACGCCGTCGGCGCCGGCGTCCTCGCAGGCCCGGGCGATCTCGGCGATGTCGGTGACGTTGGGCGTCAGCTTCATAAAAACCGGCTTACTCGTCACAGCCTTGACGGCTCGTGTCACCTCGGCGGCCCCCTTCGGGTCGGAGCCGAAGTTTTTTCCGCCGCAGTGGACGTTGGGGCAGGAGATATTGACCTCCAGAATGGACACCTGCTCACACGCGTCCAGCTTGCGACAGTTTTCGGTATACTCCTCCAGAGAAAACCCACCCACGTTGGCAATCAGCGGGCCCTGGAACAGCCGGGCCATGTTGGGCAGCTCGTCCCGGATCACGGCGTCCACCCCGGGATTCTGCAGACCAACCGCGTTCAGCATTCCGGAGGCAGTCTCCGCGATGCGGGGCTGTTCGTTGCCGAACCGGGATTCGCCCGTGGTGCCTTTGAAGGAGAAGCTGCCCAGAAGGTTCAGATCGTAGAACTCGGCAAACTCCCGGCCGTAGCCGAAGGTGCCGGAGGCGGGGATGACGGGGTTTTTCAGCTCCACCCCAGCCAAACGGACGGACAGGTTTACCATATCAGCTCCTCCTTTCGGAACACAGGGCCGTCCTTGCACACGCGCTTGGCCCCGCTTGCCGTTTGGATGGTGCAGCCCACGCAGGCACCGAAACCGCAGCCCATCCGGGCCTCCAGACTGTACTGGCCGCCGGTGAGCTGGGGCAGGCCGTACACCGCCTTCAGCATGGGGGTGGGCCCGCAGACGAAGGCGTAGTCGCACTCCGGAACGCTGCGCACGCAGTCGGTGACGAAGCCCTTCGTGCCCATGGAGCCGTCCTCGGTGGACACAAACATGCGGCAGCCCAGTCGGGCAAAATCCTCCAGATAGAAGGCGTCCTTCGCCGTGCGGAAGCCCAGGGCAACCGAGGGAGTGATCCCCCGGTCCAGCAGTGCCCGGGCCAGGCCGTACAGCGGGGCAATGCCCACGCCGCCGCCGATCAGAATGGGATGATCGCCGTGCTGATCGGGATTGAAGCCGTTGCCCAGACCTGTGAGAACCCGAAGCTCCGTGCCGGGCACGGAGCGCACCAGCTCGTGGGTGCCCTCCCCCGCCACCCGGACGATCAGCAAAATCCCCTCTTCCGTCCAGTTTGCCACAGAGATGGGACGGCGCAGGTATTTGCCCGGCAGCTCGATGTTTACGAACTGACCCGGATTGGTGAATGCGGAGGTGTCGCCAGACAGCACCAGCTCGTAGGTATCCCCCGTGAGCTGGGTTCCGTGCTCCAGCGTAAAGATGTCATCGGTCATGGTGCCTCCTTTTTCGGCAGATCGGAGTAGACCGGTTCGCCGTCTACCAGTGTCATGGCCACCGCGGCGGAGACGTGCCAGCCCTCGAAGGGCGTGGCGCGGCCCATAGAGCGGAACCGCTCCGGATCGATGGCATGGGGGCGGTGCAGATCCAGCACGGCAAGGTCGGCTGGCGCGCCGGGCGCGATCACTCCGCCGGGCAGGCCGAACAGCCTGCGCGGGTTGACGCACAGCTTTTCCAGCAGCAGCGGCAGAGATAGGATGCCCGGTTCCACCAGTCGGGTATACAGCACCGGGAAAGCCGTCTCCAGCCCCACGATGCCGAAGAGGCTGCCCCGAAGACCTCCGGATTTTTCCTCGGCGGAGTGGGGGGCGTGGTCGGTGGCAATGCAGTCCACGGTGCCGTCCAGCAGTCCCGCGATCAGGGCGTCCCGGTCGGCGGCGGAGCGCAGGGGCGGATTCATCTTGAACCGGCCCTCGTCGGCCAGATCATCCTCGCACAGCACCAAATAGTGGGGGCCCGTCTCACAGGAGACCGGCAGACCCTCCGCCTTGGCGTTTCGGATCAGCTCCACGCTCTCCCGGGTGGAGACATGGCACACATGGTAGCGGCAGCGGGTCTCCCGCACCAGCCGCAGATCCCGCTCCACCTGCTTCCACTCGCTCTCAGAGGAAATGCCGGGGAAGCCGTGGGTTTCCGCCCAGCGCCCGGCGTGAATGCAGCCGCCGGGAGTCAGTTCCCGGTTGTCCTCGCAGTGGGCCACGATGGGCTTGTCCAGCTGCCGGGCCAATGCCATGGCAGAGCGCATCATGCCGTCAGCCTGGACGCCCCTGCCGTCGTCGGAGAAGCCGGCCACGTCCGGCGCCATGCCGGGCAGATCCGCCAGCTCCTCCCCCTTCTCCTCCAGCGTGATGGCGCCGTAGGGGTAGACGTGAAGGCGGGCATCCCTTGCGATGGCGTCCAGCTGGACGCGCAGGTGCTCCGCGGAATCCGGCACCGGCTTCAGATTCGCCATGGCACACACGCCGGTGTACCCTCCCGCAGCGCCCGCCGCCGTGCCGGAGGCAATGGTCTCCTTATAAGAAAAGCCAGGCTCCCGAAGATGTACATGCACATCCACGAAACCTGGAACAACAAATAAATCATTTAATTCAATAACGGAATGGCCGTCCCGGGCGAGGGACTCAGAAATGGAAACAATACGTCCTTCACGGAGTTCGATGTCGGCCCGTAGAAATTTTCCGTTTAAAAACACGGCTCCGCCGGTCAGCAGCAGACTCATTTGGTACTCCTTTCAAGCGTCCTCTAGGTTGATCCCTAAACTGGTATTTTACCGAAAAGAGCAGTGCTTGTCAACGTTTTTTTGCGGAAACCCCATACAAAAAACGGACCGTTTCCCGGCCCGTTTTGTATGGGTCTTACGGCAGCGGGAATGGCGGACGGCCCGCCAGAATCTCCGCCATGTCTCCGGAGACCTGCGGCCAGTCGACCAGCAGCCACCAGCTGTCGAAGTAATCACCTCTGCGGCTGCGGTGCCGGAGGTAGTAGGCGTGCTCCCACAGATCGCAGCACAGCAGGGGGCGCAGCGGCAGCGGCGTGTCCTGATTGCAGGTCCTGACCACCGACAGATTCCCCTCCGGCGTGGCGCACAGCCAGACCCAGCCGGAGCCGCACTGACTCAGGGCCGCGTGACGCATGGTCTCCCGCAGCCGGGGCAGATCGCCGAAACACCGGGCAATGGCGCCGGAGAGGGGCGGATCCGGGGAGGCGACAGGGGCAAACCGCAGGTTGCGGAAGTAGAGATCGTGGCCGTATACCCCCCCGGCGCTGCTGCGAACCCCCTGGCGGATCGTATCCGGAAGCTCCGACCAGTTCTGGCACAGCTTCGGGAGCGGCCATGTCTGATAGAAGGGATAGCCCGCCAGCAGCCGGTTCAGGGTTTCCACGTCGGCGGCAAAGCAGTCGTCGTGGTGGAGCGCCAATGCCGTCTGCCCGGCCGGGTCCGGCGCATTGCCGCTCCAGGTCATGGGCGGCAGGGAAAAGGGGTAGTGACCATCCATTGCGCATTCATCCTTTCCGCGGAACTTCCCTTCATGCATATGCGGCGGTCCGGCGTTTTATCCGGGAAACACGGGAACTGACGGCGCGCCATTGGCCGTTTACCGGGGAGAGCCCCGGGGCCGCAAAAAGGCGGAACCCGTTCGCGGGTCCCGCCTTTTTATATGTACGTGAAAATTACTCCTGCAGGGAAGCTGCCCACATGCCGTAGCGCTCCAGATTGGCCGCACATTCGGCGGAAGTTTCGCCCCGGGTCAGGATGTAAACCTTGATCTTCGGCTCGGTGCCGGAGGGTCGGATCAGGATGGAAGTGCCGTCAGTCATCTCAAAGCGCAGCACGTTGGAGCCCGACAGTTCCATGGCGCTTTGCGCGCCGGAGACGCAGTCGGTAACGGTGCCGTCGGAGTAGTCCTTACGGGCGACAACCCGGTCGCCGCCAATTTCGGCGGGAGGATTGTCCCGCAGGGAGTTCATCAGCTTCGCCATATCGGCAAGGCCGTCCAGTCCGGGCATCACCAGATTGTAGGTCTTTTCCGCGTAGTTGCCGTACTTCTCATACAAAGCCTCCAGCGCGTCAAACAGCGTCATGTCCTGAGAGGCATACCAGGCGGCCATTTCGGTAAGCAGCATGGAGGCGGTGACGGCGTCCTTATCCCGGACGTAGTCGCCCAGCATGTAGCCGTAGGATTCCTCGTAGGAGAAGATCACCTTCCCCTCGCCGGAAGACTCCAGCGCGTTCTTCTTTTCCGCCATGAACTTAAAGCCGGTGAAAGTGTCGAAGCACTGCACGCCGTTTTCTTCCGCTACCTTGCGGGCCATCTCGGTGGTGACGATGGTTTTCAGCGCCACAGGATGCTTCGGCAGCCGGCCGGTGCGCTTCATTGCGCCGATCAGATAGTCCAGCAGCAGCACGCCGGTCTGGTTTCCGGTGACGGGGCGATACTCGCCCCGCTTATCCCGGATCATGATGCCCACCCGGTCGCTGTCCGGATCAGTGCCCAGAATGAAGTCCACGTTGTTCTGCCGGGCCAGATCCACCGCCAGATAAAAGCCCTCCGGGTTCTCCGGGTTGGGCGAGACCACCGTGGGGAAGTTGCCGTCGATGACCATCTGCTGCGGTTCGCAGAGCAGGTGCTTGATGCCCAGTGTCCGCAGAGCCTCCGGCACCAGCTTATAGCCGCAGCCGTGGAACGGCGTGTATACCATCGCGAAAGTGTCGGCCACCTTTGCCACGGTCTCCCGGTCCAGAATCATGGCGGTGACGTTGGCCATGAATTTCCGGTCGGTCTCCTCGCCGATCACCTCGATCAGCCCGGCCTTCACGCCGTCGTCATAGGGCATGGTCTTCACGCCATCGAAAATATCGATGTGCTCCAGTTCCCGGGCGATGGTGTCCGCGTGGTGAGGGGGCAGCTGGGCGCCGTCCTCCCAGTAGACCTTGTAGCCGTTGTACTCCTTGGGGTTGTGGCTGGCGGTGACATTGATGCCCGCCTGGCAGCCATACTCCCGGACGGCGAAGCTCAGCTCCGGCGTGGGACGCAGCGCGTCAAAAATCCGTACACGGATGCCATTGGCCGCGCAGACCTGGGCGACGGCCCGGGCAAATTCCATGGAATGGTTGCGGCAGTCCATGGCAATGGCAACGCCCCGCTGTTTGGACGCTTCGCCGCCCTCGGCGATGACGCTGCAAAAGCCCTGCGTCGCCCAGCGGATGACGTGTATGTTCATATTGTGCAGTCCGACGGCCATGGTGCCCCGCAGGCCCGCGGTGCCGAATTCCAGAGGTCCGTAAAACCGGGCCTCGATCTCCCTGGGATCGTTTCCGATGGACTCCAGCTCCGCGTGCTCCTCCGAAGAGAGAGCGGGGCTCGCCAGCCATTTCTGATATTCCTGCATGAAATCCATAAGTTGACCTCCTTATTCTTGCTCGCCGCGCTTCGGCGCGTCTAATCAGAGTTCCCCGCCGTCTTCCGTATCGGGATGGTTCAGCAGCTCCCGGGCCTCTTCCAGCCGGGAAGCCGGAACATAGAGCTCCACGCCCTGCCCGGCAAAGCCGCACAGGACCTTTCCCAGAGAGCCGTTTTTAAACGCCGGGATGCCGTAGCCTTCCAGCATGGAAAGGGTGATATCCGCCATGCTGCCCAGCTCCGACTGCAGCGCCAGCTTCATCGCCTGTTCGGGAGTGCCGTCCGCGTTCTTTGGCCAGCGCTCCATCAGGTCGTGATCCGCCGTGGCCCAGAAATCCATTGCCTTGTCCGACATCGTATCATCCGTCCTTTATTTGTGATATTTTGTACCCGCTTGAATCTGGTAGGCGCGGTAGATCTGCTCCAGAAGCATAATCCGCGCCAGATGGTGGGGAAATGTCATGGGAGACATGGACAACCGCAGGTCTGCCCGCCCCTTCAGCTCCTCGCTGAGCCCCACGCTGCCCCCGATGAGAAAGGTCAGCTGGGACGCGCCCGAAACCGCGAAGGCGTTCAGCCGCTCCGCCAGCTGGGGCGAGGACAGTTCTGTCCCCTCAATGCACAGAGCGATAATCGCCGTGCCTTTGGGCAGTTTATTCTCGATGGCAGAGGCCTCCTCCGTCAGTGCCCGCCGGATCTCCGCCTGCGAGGGAGTTTCCGGCAGCCGGGCTTCCGGAAACTCGATCACCTCCAGCGCGCACCAGCGGCTCAGACGCTTGACGTATTCCGCCGCGGCGTCTGCGTAGAATTTTTCCTTCAGCTTGCCCACACTCAGGATGGTTACCTTCTGCATGGAACGCCTCCCGCCAGAAGATAGGGCCGGCTGCTGCAGTCCCGGGGCGCCACGGAGAGCGTCACGTCCGCACCGGCGGCAGACAGCGCCCGCTCCACCGCGTCCCGGGCCATGACCGGCGTGTTGTTTTCCCGGCTCAAATGGGCCAGCACAATCTCCCGGGTTCCATGACCCGCCATTTCCGCCGCGAAGGCGGCGGCATCCTCGTTGCTCAGGTGGCCGGCACTGCCCAGAATCCGCTGCTTGAGATAGTAGGGATAGGGGCCGCTTCGCAGGGTGTCCACATCGTGGTTGGCCTCCAGCACCAGCAGCTCCGCTCCGGAGAGCGTCTGCCGCGCCTCCGCGGTCACGTAGCCGGTGTCCGTCAGCACGCCCACGGCGCCGTCGGCCGTGTCAATCCGGTAGCCGCAGGATCCGGGAGAGTCATGGGAGGTGGGGAACGGCGTCACGGCACAGTCGCCTACCGACGTTTCCGACCCGTATTCGCAGGGCTGCAGCCGATGATCGATGCCCGCCAGCCGATAGCTCAGCTCCCGGCATGTCTGAGCGCTGGCGTAGACCGGAAAATCGGTGCGACCCATCAGGGTCTGCATTCCGCTGATGTGATCGGAGTGGGTATGGGTGATCAGAACCGCGTTCAGATCAGTGAGCGCCAGACCCAGCTCCCGCAGGGCCACGGCGATCCGTCGGCAGGAGATGCCGGCGTCCAGCAGCAGGTTTGTTCCGCCGCACCGCAGCAGCAGCGCGTTGCCGGAGGAACCGCTGGCCAATGTATGTATGGTGGTCAAAAAAATATCCCTTTCTTTTAAAGAAAAGCGCCCGCACAGGAGGCCGCCGACTCAGGTCGCCATCCTCCCCAGCGGACGCAGTTTTCAATTGGCTCGGAGCATGTCAGCCGATGTGCGCTTCCAGCTCGTCGAGATCGCCGGTGACCTCTACAGAACGGATGTCGGCACCGAGAGACCGGAGCTTGCCCACCAGGTTCTCATAGCCCCGCTCGATGTACTGGACGCAGCTGATCTCCGACTCGCCCACAGCGGCCAGCGCCGCGATCACCAGTGCCGCACCGGCGCGCAGATCACAGGCCTGCAGGGGAGCACCGGTCAGATGATCGACCCCCTCCACCACGGCGGTCTTGTCATCCACCTGAATGGAGGCGCCCATCCGCTTGAGCTCATCCACATAGCGGTAGCGGTTGTTCCACACGCTCTCCGTAATGAGGGAGGTGCCCTCCGCCAGGGAGAGACAGGCGGCAATCTGGGGCTGCATATCGGTGGGAAAGCCGGGATAGGGCATGGTCTTGACGTTGGCCTTCTGCAGGCGCCGGGTACGCCGGACCAGAAGGGTATCCTCCTGCTCCTCCACGTCGACGCCCATTTCCAGAAGCTTGGCGGTGATACAATCCATATGCTTGGGAATAATATTCTTGATCAGAACCTGACCCCCGGTGGCGGCCACCGCGGCCATGTAGGTGCCGGCTTCGATCTGATCCGGAATAATGGCGTAGCTGCCGCCGGCAAGGCGGGAAACCCCGCGAATTTTAATGGTGTCGGTCCCGGCACCCCGGACGTTGGCGCCCATGGAGTTGAGGAAGTTGGCCAGATCCACGATGTGGGGCTCCTTGGCCGCGTTCTCAATCACGGTGTCACCCTCCGCCAGCACAGCGGCCATCATGATGTTCATGGTGGCGCCCACAGACACCACATCCAGATAGATGCTGGCACCCTTCAGGCGGCCGGTCTCCGTGGAGGCATGGATAAAGCCGCCCTCCACCACAACCTTGGAGCCAAGGGCGATAAAGCCCTTGACATGCTGGTCGATGGGACGGACGCCGAAATTGCAGCCGCCGGGCATGGCGACCTCTGCCTGACCGAACCGGCCCAGCAGAGCGCCGATCAGGTAATAGGACGCCCGGATTTTCCGGGCGAGATCATACGAGGTACGGGTAGAGTGGATGTGACTGCAGTCAATCTCCACTGTGTGGGGATTGATGCTGCGGATATTGGCCCCCAGCTGATCCAGAATCGTCAGACACAGGTTGACGTCCGAAATCTGGGGAATGTTCTCAATACGGCACACGCCGTCCACCAGTAAAGCGGCGGGGATGATGGCAACTGCCGCGTTTTTCGCGCCGCTGATCTCCACTTCGCCAAACAGCGGTTTCCCGCCGTGAATCATATATTTTGTCAAAATAGTGACCCTCTCTATAAAAAGGCTCGTTCGCTTTCGTATAGTTTGCCCGGCGGGAGCGGTTTTAACCCTCTGGGAGGGAAAAGCCCCTGCGCTTTGAACAAGCTCACACGCGTCTACTATACCACAGGTTTTTCATAAAAGCAATTCCTTCCACCGAAGAAAGAATTTACTTTGGATTCAGCTGTGGGACACGTCGCCGGTGATACAGTTTACATAATAATTAACCGTGTCAGTGACAATACACCACGCCGGCGTCAGCTGCATGGGATTGGCTGTGGAACTCTGGAGCTGGTAGCACAGGTATACTTTGCTGACCGAGGACATCACAACGCCGGAGGAGCGCCGCGCCTCCAGAAAAACGCTGAGCGCGGACAGTGCGGAGAGCGGCTCTTCATCGCTCACAGCGGTGTAGGTGTCGGGGATGTGGGTGCCGCTGACGGAGCTCAGCCTTCCGCCGCTGAACTGAAAGGCTATGCTGCAGTTGATCACCGGCAGCTGATTGTAATACTGGATCACCGTCACCGTGCCGCTGCCGTTTTCCAGGGTGCTGATCAAATCACCGCAGCTGAATTTTCGACAAAACTCGCTGCAAAAGGTCTCCGGGTCCTCCGCAGAAGCGTTGCAGGTGATGTCGAAACCGCCGTTGGAGCGGAACTGGGCGAAATCCTGGCCGTGCTGGTAGGTGTAGATGCCGCCGCCCTTGTCGGTGAACGTCAGGTCTGATCCCAGGACGTAGGACGCGATCGCTGTGTCCAAGTCTGTGCTGCGGATCAAGGTTCGCCCGGCGGGCGGAGTGGTGTCCGGAATCGCGGAGGCGTCCAACGTAACGCCCTCCTCTTGAAAGAGGGTCACCATCTCCTGAACCGCCTCCCGGGAAGCGTTCTGGCGGGAGATGTGCCGGACGCCCAGCGAGCCCAGCAGGCAGAGGTTCACCATGACCAGTATCAGAATGATAATGTTTTTCAGGCGGAAAGTGTCCATGCTCCGTCCTTTCTCAATCGGCCAGCCACTGGGCGGAAACGGTGCTGCCGCCCGCATCCACATAGCAGGCGGTCAGCTCGCAGTCGGGATACTGCTTTGCGATGGCCGCAGCTTGGCGGAGCGGCAGCAGCAGACAGTTCTCCTCCGTGGAGGTGTACTGCCGGAAGCGCAGATTAAAGCCGGAGACGACTGTGCCGCTGAGCTGCATCGTGGCCTCCGCGGCTCCGTCGGGAAACCGCACCGGCAGACCATTCACCAGCAGGCCGAACTGCAAGGAGGTGGAGGAACCCGACTGCAAGGCACTCTGCAGACAGAGCTGAGCGTCTCCCACCTGACCGGAGAGCAGACTCAGCAGCAGGCGATAGCCGCCCAGCACGGCTTCCGACAGGGTGGGCGTTCCGCTGCGGTCGGCAATTCGAAGATCGCTGTCGCCTCCATCCCGGTAAGTTACCGTGCCGTCCTTGGCGATCTGGAGGGTGGAGTTGCCCTCCATGATGACTTCTGTGCCGGAAATCTCCGTATAGCGGGAATTGGTGTGTGGGTTGAAATTCAGTGCCGTCAACAGAGCGTTCGCGTCCGTAGGACCGGTGGATGCGGACAGAATCGGCACGGTGGGGTCTCCCGCGATGAACAGGGACAGCGGGGCAAAGCTGGTGTATTTGGTGCCCAGCTCAAATGCGAAAAAGGCATTCCCCAGCTCGTAGCTGCCCACCACTTCCTGCAGGTTCTCCAGGGTGACGTAGGTGGAGCACTGCGTATACGTCTGATTGCCGTCCCAGAGATACAGCGTCACGCTCTTGCCGGACGCGGACAGCAAAAGGCTCCGCACGGATTGGCTGTTGGTTTTCAGGGTGGAGCCGGTCAGCCCGGCCAGCAGCTCCAGCGGCAGGGGCCGAAGGAAGTCGTAGTAGACGGAGACGGCGCCGAGACCGTCCTGAAAGGTCTGCTCGTCGCAGGAGGACCCTGCGACGGCGGAGCCCAGCGCCTCGCCCAGAAGCGTGCCCAACGTTGAAAAGGAACTGTCCGTGGTGGACAGGCCGGACTGCCCGTAGCGCCCGTAGTGCCCGGTGACGGCCACTTGGACCGGCGCGGCCACATCGGCCAGTGAGACCGGCGCCGCGGCCGCCTCGGAGGAGGAGCTGCTTTCAAACAGGCCGGAGAGTGTGCCGCCGCCAAACAGGCTGGTGCCCAGACTGTAAAGCTGAGTCTGGGCAAAGAGCAAAACTGCCGAGACGGAGAGCAGGGCGATGGCGATATTCTGGATGACTTTCCGGGGACCTTTTTGCTTCTCTGTCATCGAACTCCTCCTCCCCCAATGCGCGTCAGTTCTGGAAACCGTTTTGGCTGACGGGCAGTACCAGACGAACGGTGGTGCCCGGTCCCTCATGGGGGGCAAGACCGATGGTGCCGTGATGCCGCTCCACAATCTCCTTGGCAATGGACAGCCCCAGACCGGTGCCGCCGAACTCCCGGGAGCGGGCTTTGTCCACCCGGTAAAAGCGGTCGAAGATGCGGCTGCGATCCTTTTCCGGAATACCGATGCCATCGTCCCGGACTTCAATCCAGACCTGTTCCTCCGTGGTGCCGGCGGTGACGCAGATGTGGCCGCCGTCAGGTGTGTACTTAATGGAGTTGCCGATCACATTCATCAGCACCTGCTCCAAACGGGAGCGGTCTCCCACGATCAGAGGCAGATCGCTGCTTACCTCGCAGGAAAGGGACTGGCCGCGGTGCTTCGCCTCCAGCGCATTGGCACGACACACGCTGGCGATGGACTCGCCGGGGTCAAAGCGGGACAGACTGATCTCAGTGTTGCCGGAGTCCAGGCGGGACAGCGCCAGCAGGTCCTGCACAATGTGGGTCATGCGGTCGGTCTCATTGATGATGATGTCCAGAAAGCTGTCCTCCGTCTCCCGGGGAATGTCGCCGGACGAATCCCGCAGGGTCTCCGCGTAGCTGCGGACGTTGGTCAGCGGCGTGCGCAGCTCGTGGGAAACGTTGGCCACAAACTCCTTGCGGCGCTCTTCGTTTCGGTGCTGCTCCGTTACATCGTGGAGAACGATCAGCACGCCGCCGCTCTCCTGATCGGAAAAGGGTGCCAGATACAGCTCCAGCGTCCGATCACCCACCACCAGCTCTCCCTCTGCGTAGTTGGGGCGCTGAAGCGTCAGCATCTGCTGGAAGGGATACACGGAACCAAACAGCTCGTCGTAGGTGCAGGTGTCCTCCACCGCGCGCTGGAGCATGGCGGTGGCGGCGGGATTGCAGTGGATCAGCTTGCTCTGGTGGTCGAACGCCACCACGCCGTCGGTCATATGCAGAAACAGCGTGTCCAGCTTGTTGCGTTCGTTCTCCACGGCGTCCAGCGTGGTCTGCAGTACGCCGGCCATCTCATTGAAGGTTCCGGTCAGAATGCCGATCTCGTCCGTCGACTCCACCAGCAGCTTATTGCCAAAGTTGCCCGCCGCGATTTTTTCGGCGCCTGCGGTTAGCTTTTCAATGGGGCCGACCATGGTTTTTGACAGCAGAAATGACAGCAGGACGGAGATCAGCAGACCGATCACCAGCGCCTGCATGATGATCAGGAACAGCTGGGAATTCAGATTGGTGACGGTAGCCTTGTTGTCGTAGATGTAAATGATATAAGAATTGTCGCCGCCGTGAATCGGGACGGCAGCATCCATATAGGTCGCGGTGATGTCGCTCTCGTCGCCCGCGCTTCCGTTGCGGGCGGTGAGAAGGTTGACCGTCTGCTTGCGGGGCATACTGTCCTCCCCCGTGGAACCGGCCAGATAGTTGCCGTTCTTATCCAGAATGTAATAATTGCGGGTGCGATAGTCGATGCCCAGCAATCCGGCGTTGGCCGCCAGCATATCCTGAATGGAGGCAACACCGTTCGCCTGTCCCGCCGCGTCCTGCAGGGAGAACACGAAGTCCGCGTTGCCCTGACCGAAGACGTCGTCCATCTGATCATAAAACGCGTCGATATAGAAGCTGGAGACGCTGGTGGTCAGAAAAGCGCCCACCACCGCCATCAGAGACGTGATGAGCAGCAGCAGGATCAGCATCAGTTTCATGTGCAGGCTGCGGAACATAGGCGCTTACTCCTTTGATTCAGACTGGCGGAATCCTGAGAGAGGGATCAGACGCTTCCGACGCTGAAATAGTAGCCGACGCCGCGGCGGGTCAGTATGTAGGCCGGACTGGCCGGATCGGCTTCGATTTTCTCCCGCAGTCTCCGTACAGTGACATCCACCGTCCGGGCGTCGTTTCCCACATAGCCGTAGTTCCACACCTGTTCCATCAGGTCGATGCGGGAGTAGACCTTGTTGGGGTGGCTGGCCAGAAAGGTCAGCAGCTCATATTCCCGCTGTGTCAGGTCGATGACCTTCCCATCCCGGAACACTTGATGGCTGTCCGTGTTGATGGAGAGATTTTCCGACACAGGGATCGCAGCGGCTGCGGTCACAGCCACTGCAGGAGCCGCCATGGCGGTGCGGCGGATGTTAGCCGCCACACGGGCCACCAGCTCCCGCATGGAAAACGGCTTGGTGATGTAGTCGTCCGCGCCGATTTCCAGGCCCAAAACCTTGTCGGCCTCCTCTTCCCGGGCGGTGAGAATAATCACAGGCACGTTATTGCCCTGTGATCGCAGCATTTTACACACGTCAAAGCCGATCATCTTCGGCAGCATGACGTCCAGCAAAATCAAGTCCGGGTTCTCCTCCACGGCCATGGACAGGCCGATTTCGCCGTCGTATGCCTCTAAGGTGTCGTAACCCGCCCGCTGCAGGTTGAACCGCAGGATGTCCACGATGTTCTTCTCATCTTCGACAATCAGTACCGTCTTTGGGTGATCCATAGGTTGCCTCCGTGATATAAATTGGGGCGGCGTGCCCGGTTGTCTCTTGATTACAGGTTCAGAAGGACCTTGGCTTTCAGAACGGCGGCCACCGTCTTGGCATCCTCGATCTCGCCGTTCATGACCCGGTGCACCATCTCCTCAAAGGGGATGCGATCGGGAATCAGGAACTCGTCCTCGTCCGGATGGGACTCCTCCAGCTGCAGTCCCCGGGCCAAAAACAGGTACAGCACCTCGCCAAAACAGCCAGGGGAGGGCAGAATGCGGCCCATGGGCAGAAATTCGCGGGGAACCGCGCCGGTCTCCTCCTTCAGCTCCCGCAGGGCACCCGCCATGGGGTCCTCGCCCTCCTCCAGCTTGCCGGCGGGGATCTCCAGCAGAGGCTTTTCAAATACATACCGGTACTGTGTCACGGCCAGCACATTGTTCCGGTCGTCCAACGCCAGAATGCCCACGCAGCCGACGTGGTCCGCCACTTCACGCACGGCGGTCCTGCCATTGGGGAGAATCACCTGATCCACGTGGACATGGAGAATGTGTCCGTCAAATTTGTTTTCCCTGGACAGCTTTTTTTCCGTCAGGTCTGTGGGTTGTCTGTTCATGTGAAACACCTCGGTTGAATTTATAAAAATCTATGTTATTATAGCACATAAAGTGTTCTTTGCCAACGTTTGTTTTACTTGAACAGTGGGGAAGATCATGGTACAATAGGCACGATACGGATACTGTGCCATGGCGTGTCGGCTGCTTCCGCGGCCGGCGGAGGGCTGCCTGCCATGGCCGCCGCGCCCGCCCGGCCCCACTTGGGACAGCTGAAAGAGACAGCCCGGGGATGGGAAAACTTTCTACGGAAATGAGGGGATCCACACGGAGCATACGGGAATCAAGATCGCGGCGCAGAACCGCAAGGCGTACCATGATTACTTCGTGGAGGAGAAATACGAGGCCGGCATTGAGCTCTCGGGCACGGAGGTCAAGTCCATCCGGGCCGGCACGCTGAACCTGAAGGACGCCTGGTGCGACAGCAAGAACGGCGAGCTGTTTGTCCATGGCATGCACATCTCGCCCTATGAAAAAGGAAACATCTTCAACAAGGATCCGGTTCGAATCCGCCGCCTGCTGATGCACCGCCGGGAGATCGCCAAGCTTCAGGCGCTGGTGAAGCAGGATGGCTTCACACTGGTGCCGCTGTCCGTGTACTTCCGGAATGCCCGGGTCAAGGTGGAGATCGGTCTTTGTAAAGGCAAGAAGAACTACGACAAGCGGGAAGCTTCGGCCGTCAAGGAGGCCCAGCGGGAAATCGACCGCCAGATGAAAGAGCGGAACCGGTGACAACCGGTCAGGAAAGGAACAAATACCATGTCTGAACTTAAGAATCCCATCGTCAGCATCGAGTTGGAAAACGGCAAAGTCATGAAAGGGGAGCTCTTTCCCGATAAAGCGCCCAACACCGTCAGCAATTTCATTGCGCTGGCTAACGGTAAATATTACGACGGGCTGATCTTCCACCGCTGCATTCCCGGGTTTATGATTCAGGGCGGCTGCCCCCTGGGCACCGGAACCGGCGGCCCTGACTATACGATCCGAGGCGAATTTTCCGGCAACGGTTTTGCCAAAAACGACCTGCGCCATACAACCGGCGTACTGTCCATGGCGCGCTCCGGGCATCCCGATTCCGCCGGCAGTCAGTTCTTTGTCATGGTGGATGACGCACCCCATCTGGACGGTCAGTACGCCGCCTTCGGGAGGGTGACCGAGGGTGTGGAGGAGGCCATCCGCATCTCCCAGGTCAAAACCGACTTCAACGACAAGCCCAAGACGCCGGAGGTGATCAAATCCATCCGCGTGGATACCCAGGGCGTGGAGTACCCCGCACCACAGAAAAAATAAAATTCATTGAATTGTAACACACTCCGGGCGCGGAGTGTGTTACAATTCAAACCAGTGAACTCTGCAGAGCACCTGCGGAAACGGTTTCTCCGATGATATGGGGGTGTACCGGTTTCGACGGGGGTATGGAGGCGAGACCAGCGGGCGACGGTGCCTGACCGTCTAAAAACGGGCAACTTATAAATTAAAGAACAACAACACTGTTGCTGTCGCTGCCTAACTAAGGCAGCCGTCCGACCCGGAAGGACCGCGAGCCGGGAAGGGCGTCGTTTAGCGGTACCTGTGAGTACGGTAAGCTTTGCCCGTGCCACACATCATGAAGCTCACTCGAGCCGGCGGCGTGACGATTAGCCGTTGGTAAGGGGAACAGGGAGGTAACGCCTCCCAAAATGATCGTCTGCGCCCGGAGAACGTCTCGTTAAAGTGCTTTCGGACGGGGGTTCAACTCCCCCCACCTCCACCAAAGCAGAGCCAGACGAACCACAGAGCCGAGTATTTATATGCTCGACGGCGTGTTCGTTCTGGCTCTTCCTTTATGTCTACTGGAAATCTGAAAAGAGAGGTCGTCACATGGGGCAATCCCCTTGTGGCGGCCTCTCTTTGTGTTCATAGCTATAACCGAATACGTTATTTTCTAACAAAAGCCAGCGGAATTCTAAAATGGTCGTTAGAATCTACCGTAAAGGAGCAAGGCTATGATTAAAATTTTACTGTCCACCAGGCTTGGCGAGCGAAGGTGGACGCAGGCCGATCTCGCCCGGATGACGGGAATACGCCCATCTACGATTAACGACCTCTATCATGAGATCGCCGAGCGGGTAAACCTTGAACATCTCGATTTGATATGTGAGGCGCTGGACTGCGATATATCGGATATCATTACAAGGGTTCCTAACAGTGAGCCTAGAACAAAAACTCGTGCTGGAAACGACATACATATCAAGAGATGAGCTTAGCTCCAAGGCCCGGACGATTATTCGTCTGGGCCTTTCTTTTTTCGGGCGCGCTTCTCTTCCACGTGGCAAAGCTCATAGCCACCGCCGAGGGCATCATTGATCTTTACCAATCCCGCATCCCATTCCTTGCCGGTCTTGTCTATGAGCTTGCCGCCGTCGGCCTCGGCAATATCCCCCATGCTGGGGATAGGCGTCCCGATGCTGCCGCGCCCCTTTATCTCGATTACGGATTCAATGGGGCAATCGAGCGCCAAGCAGATCTTCTCCAGAATAGGGAGAGCAACATACTCATCCTTCCCCATCTTGGCAAGCGTGGCCGTACTTATATCGGCCACTTTGCATAGCTCCAGCTTTTTCAGCTTCTTATCAATAAGGAGCTTCCAAAGCGGATCATAGCTAATCATAGGCTCCGCCTCCTTCCATCTCAGATAATAACACCATTATTTAGAGTTGTCAAAATAAATTTTCAAATATGCTAAAATTTATGTTGACATCTCTTCCAACGGGTGCTAATATAAAAATACAGAGAACGCAAAATAATACTTTAATAACTCTAAATAATTCATACATAAAAATTAAGGAGGACGCGAAAATGATGATCCAGGAACTTGAAGGCCGCACAGGCTTCTATCCCAGCCAAGACCTTTACAGCTTCATCGAAGAAGCCTACACGAAAAGCAATCTTGATAAAGACGCTTTCTGCAAGGCCTACAAGCAGAACGAAAACGGTATGGCTGAAGCCATCGCTCGGAAAGCCAGCATCACAAGAATTATTGAAGCCGATAAGGCCGAAAAGGAAAACCACAAGAAGATCTCCGGACTTGAGAAAGAGGTCGAAAGGCTCAAGGCACAGCTCGAAAGAGAACAGGAGTGGAAGCCTTACGAAAGCGACCACAACGTGAAGCAGGCCGATTATGAGCGGCTCGCCAGCGGTATTCCGAACGGCACGTACTACATGACGGACGAAGAAGCCAAGGACTGGATTTGCAGCGAGTTCGACTTCGACCGCAATAAAATCACCATTCTTCATGAAGTCGACGAAGAAGAGGTCAACCGCCATCATCAGTGCCGCAAGACCGGCCGGAAGATCGACCGCCGCCCCATCTACTGTGCCACCGATTACCACTACATCCGCTTCAACACATCCCGCTGGTACTACGAGGTCTGGAACGATACTCTCTGCCCGTTCTACGATTAACCGACACGACCCGCCCCGGAGGTTACGAGGGCAGAAAGGTAAACGAAATGAAAACCATCAAAATTTTCGACGGAATTAAAGTTACTACCAGTGACGATGTTAAAAAGTACCCGGACATGACGGCTTTCGATGAGGCAATCAACTGCACCGAAGAGCAGCGCGGCGATATTATTCGGGGGCTTCTGATGAACGGAGGAACCTTAGACCTTTCGGAAATCACGACAAACCATACCCGCCTCATTCTCGATCTTTACAAAGAAGGGAGCACAACATGAAATTTTTCAGAAAGAAGGGGGACTCGGAAACTAGCATTCGGTCTGTATGGAGCAATGACCATGAGGTATGCTTTGGTGTCGTCGGAACCGTGGGCGACCTCCTCAAGGCTGGCATTTTGGAATACTGCGACGTGAGCCCTGAAGCGTGGGCATTTCTCCCGAGCCTCGGTATCATGCACAAGGCCCGGTTTGCGGACACAAAGCAAGGCGCGGTAGAAGAACTTCCTGAATAATCGCAGAGTGCCACGCCCCTCACGGGGCGCGTAATGCGGCAGGCCGGTCACAAGCCCGGCCGGAAAGGAAGTACATCATGAACAAGTTTTTCTACACCTTCGGCAGCGACGAGAAGTTCCCTTATCAGAACGGCTGGGTGGAGGTTCACGCAGCGGACTGGAACGAAGCGCACGAGAAGTTCAGAGCCCGCTTCCCGGACAGGCATCCCGATTGCCTGAACTGCGCGTTCTTCTACGATGAAGAACGGTGGCGCCAGATGAATCCGGAACATACCTGGCACGGCTACCGCTGCTACGAAGTGATCGAATAGCCCCGCCTGATGATGGTTGCCCGGGTAGCAGCCGAAACGCCCTCCGGGGCGTCGCGGGAACCCGTCGGCTCAGGGGAGAATATGCCGCCCCTTTTACGATAGATTGTACCTTGAAAACGATATCTTGATATCTGAAGGAAGGAGTGGATCACATGAGCAGAGATTGGACGCCTGCAGAGCTTCAGGCAGCCAGCGCCGCGATGAAAGCCGAAGGCCATATGAGCTATGAGGAATTCTGCGCGGATCTCGAATGCAAGGCGAAAACCGCCAGGGTGACCTTTGAGAACGGAGACGTAATCACCACAAGGATGAACGCCAGTGAGGAAACGATCCGGGAATACTACAAAGTCGGCTCGCAGATGAACATCGGGGCGGTGCATGACGATTTTGAAACGATCGTGTCTGTTGACATTATCGATTCGGACGGGAACGCCCCTGAGAGCCCCGGAGTTGAGTTGCAACAGCCATTAAACGGGAAGGGAGTGTAAACGGATGGCAACGAGAACAAGCGACCAGGCAAAGGCTCTTATTGAGGAATTCGCGAAGGTGCAGGAGGGCGGGTTCTTTCCGTGCCCACGCTGCGGCCAATACCGCATGAAAGAAAAGCTGACAACAAACGCCCTGAGCCGTCACGCAAAGGTGTACATCTGCGATCAGTGCGGCATGGATGAAGCTATCCGCGATATGTGCGGGAAGCCGCTGCCCCTGTCCGAATGGGGAATCGCGCTGATGTAATGGGCAAAAAAAAGAAAGCCCCTCTCTCCCGGTTGTGAGCCGAGAAAGAGGGGCTTTTATGTCCTGTAAGGTACGGTTGTAATTACTCGCTGGACTTTTGCAGATTCGTAAGGATTTCTTTCAATTTGTCGAAGCCGAACATGGCGGCATAGGCCACCATGATGCCGACGATTACCGCGGCCACAATATAGTACCAGACGACCGCGATACCGGCGTAGCTGGTCCAAGCGAAAAACGCTACGAGCGTCAGCGCGAGAGATACCACTACAGCTAAGACATTTGTGGAAATCTTCTCCCATGTGGCTTTCTTTATAACCTCCACGATGATGTTGGTGAGCGCCACTAGCACGCCGATAATGGAGATCAGCGTTGCAATATTGGTAGTGAGATTCATAGTTTATCCTCCTCAAATGGCGGGGCTGTTATCGCTGCCCGCGCCCGTCTTAAAATTGGCGGCCTTGGCTGTCTCAAAGGTGATGCCGCCTTCCGAATGATCCGACTTCGCGAGGCTCAGGTAGCCGGTGAGTCCGGCGCCGATGATGGCCTCGGCTAGTCCGACTGCGGCGGTTAGCCATGCCGCCGTGGATGTGTACTCATTCTTGATGCAGTAAAACATCAGGAAAAGCGCCTCCTGCGCGATGACGAAACCGGAAAGGACAACCAGGAGCGTCATCACCTTGCTCCACTCCCGCTTGACCTTTTTCTTCTTCCGCGCAGAATGTTTCCCGCGAGCCATTACGCTTTGCCCATCAGCTGGGCAAAACGATACAGAACCGTAACGAGCTGCTCGCGTGTCATCAAGTCCTCCCACATCCCGTTGAATTCGGTTTCGCTGCCGCCCTTAATTAGTCCGCTGTTGGTGGCCCAGTCCCGGGCCTCTTGGCTGTAGTCGCTGGCATCATTGTCCCGGAGATCCTGACGCATCTCCAGAAAGAGTGCCTTGAATTTGTCCTTATCCATATCGTCGTCCTCCTCTTCAGCAGCATCAGCTGCGGCATTTAGTCGTTTATTAACTTCTGCGGCGATCGCCGCGTGGCGGCCGTACAGGTAATCGCCCGGGCAGGCCTTTGCCGCAAACCAGCGGTGAACGGTCATGTTCTGCTTGCTCACCTGGCCGATCAGGTCCTTGTCTCCCTGCCACTGCAGCCGCTTGATGCCGTTGCGCTGGCAGATGTCTACCAGCAGGTTTATCAGAGACTTGTATGCCGCATCAGATACGGGCCAGTCCGAATCTGTGTTGCTGCTGTTGGAGACCTCGATCGTAATCGCCCTGTTGTCATTGCTTCTTGAACTGGTGCACCATGAACGGTCTGCTTCGTTTACACACAAAGCGATCTCTCCGTCATACCCGATTGCATAGTTGCACGAGCACCCTTTTGTCGTGCTATACGTTGAGAATGACGACAGGTTCAGGCATTGCTTCGCCGTTAGTTTCCCGGCCATACAATGGATTGACACAGTGTCAATCGCATGGTTGCGCGGAGATGTGCAGTTCGGCGATAGCTTTGTGTATGTTACCAGTGAACTGTTACTCATCGTCCTCTTCGCCCTCCTCTCTTCCACCTGTTAATTCGTCCTTTGCTTCCTCGGGAAGCTCATCAAGTTCAATTTTTGGATCTGCCATTTGTGTCACTTCCTTTATGGGTCTTCATAGATGGCGACTATTTCGCGTTCCCGTTTCTTCTTGCGTTCCTCGACCTCGTTCAACCTCGCCATGGCATTTTCGAGATCTTCCCCGGCGTCTTTGTGGACAACCTGATCATTGAGCCAGAAAAGGCAGCGCCCGACCGCATGGTCGTACTCTTGATCCAGTTCTCGCTTTTCCTGCATCATCGCCTGGCGTTTTTTGCTTGTCGCCTCGGCAATGTTCAGACGCTTTTCGATGTAACGCTTGATAAGCCAGAAGATGATTCCACCGATACCGGAACCTCCGAGAACGACGCCAATAATCAGTGTGATGATTTCAGAAAAGCTCACTGTCAAGGCACCTCGATTCAGTCATTATCAGTAAATCCAACTTTTCCCCGAGAACGCGGGTGATAATGGCATTCAGAATTTTGAGCACGATACTTCCTCCTTCCCGACCGGGCCGAAACCTGCGCGGCCCTGAGATGCGCACAAAAAAGCAGCCGCCCGAAGACGGCCGCTTGTATGCGCGCTTGAAATGCAGAATAACGCTTGTCAGACCGTGATCTCCAAATCCTCCAGCAACTGCTCAACCTGAGACTTGATGATTGCCGGGACTTGGTCGAGGGTCTTTTTCCCCTTGATGATAAGCGTCACATACACGATTGCCATGGTCTGCACCTCCTTTCCGAAAAGGATGTATAAAAGAAAGAGCCGAGGACTAAGCATTGTCCTCAGCTCCATTCTCTTCAAGCAGAGTCCGCACCTTATCGCGAATGCATTCCGGTACGTCCTCAATGGCCTTCAGCCCTTTGCGGATCAGCTCCGCATAAATTTTCTCCATACAGCCTCACCCCTTATGTTGTGCTGGCAGTTTGCGTTGCAACGACCTGTTCATACACGTCGCAAAGCGCCAACTGTGCTTCTGTGACCTGGCTCTCGAGGCCGCTGACTTTGGTCGTGAGCGTGCCGTTATCGCCCTCGAGCTGAGCTACCCTTTCTTTCAGGGTGGGAATGGTCTTTTCCTCTGCCTCTTTCAGCTTTGCCTCTGTCAGATAGGCGGCATAGCTTCCAAGAATGTCATCGGAAAGGCCGTCCGCATCTTCAAGCTCCAGCGTATATTCATCGTACTGATATCCGCTGATGGTCAGGCCGTCGTTGGTTTCCGAAAATGCCTCGACGTTTTCAAAAAGCCGGAGAAGAACATAGCCCGGCTTCTTAGGCTGCTCCTCCAGCGTGAACGCATTGGAGGGCGCTTTGTCGCCTCTTACTTTCATATCGCACGACCTCCTTCAAAGTTTTTACCCCTATGGGGTCCAGGTACTTCACCCGGATTTTATGACTGTCGCAGTGCTTGAGCTGGCCCGCCCGGCTGAGCAGGCCTGCGGCGAGCTGGAAGGATATTTGCTTGTTGAGCTGGATCTTCTTTTGCGCCTTACGGCACTGCCGGGTAAATCGCAGGAAGTTCCGGCGCCTGAGCGTGATATGATCCCGTCCGAATTTATACCCGACGAAATCCAGCATTCGCGCTTTCAGTGGGAACACCTGCCAGTTCTTTTTCATGTGGAGACCCAGACGTTCCCACATGAATTTTTCAATGAGCTTCCGGCACTTGTGGAGCTGCTTCTTGTTTGGCCCGAACAATACGATATCGTCCATATAACGCACCATGTACTTCACGCCGGGGAGCGTCATGATGTAGTTGTCGAGCGGCTCGAGATAGAAATTTGCGAGCCATTGGCACAGATAGTAGCCAATGGCCAGCCCTTGCGGGCAAGTCTCGATTACATCGTAAACGAGCTTCAGGAATCGCTTGTCCTTGACTTTCCGGGCCAGCGCCCAGATCAGCTTTTTGTGGCTGATCGACGGGTAGAATTTTCTGACATCCATTTTGCAGATATACCGCGTGCCTTTCGGATCATGCTCAATGATGTGCGCGATCTTCTTCATGGCGCGATTTCCTCCGCGGTTTGGTATGGACGCACAGCTCCATGAGTACATCCCACGCATCAGCACCGGCTGCAGCACCATTACCATGAGCTGGTGCATCACACCATCCGGAAAGAATGGGACGACATTGATTGTACGGTTCTTCTGTCCGCAGGTGTCAAAGATAACCTTTTCCCTTGGGATTGAGGGGACGAATTCGCCGGCTGCAAGCATATCGTACAGCTTGTCGACATGCCCGTCGACGTCGGCTACAACGTCCTTCACATCCCAGCGGTTCCTCTTGCCGTGCGCGCCGGAAAGAATCGCGGCCCGAATCAAGGCCTTGTCCACCATGGCTTCATACAGGTGTCCTACTCGCTTTGGCATTTGCCTTGCCTCCGTCCTTGTTTGCCTGCCAGGTCTTTCGAGAATCGACCTACTAAACCCGGTCCTGAGCGGCAATATTTTCACCGAGCGGTGTGGAGGCTCCTGCACATGGAGGCCTTAATAACAAGGGGGCGCGCGCCAATGTTCGTGCTCGTGTTCGAAGAGGAGTTGTTGGCGTTGAAGTAGAACAGCCCAGCATTCCCGGCATTGTTCCAGTTACCGCCGACCATAAGAACGTACCAGCCGGTGTTGGAGTTCACGTCGGAAAAAAGAGCGGCGCGCTCTGTGCAGAAGTCCCCAAATTTGCTCCACCCGGCTATGATACCGCGCCGCCGGGCAGAAATGCTGAAATCGTGAGGAAATAACGAAATACGTTATTCTGAAAAATTTACGCGGCCGCGCTCCGCGCGGTAAGAATCACGCCGCATTTACGCGGCGTTCTGCGAGTCGGAAGCGCCGGGGGCTGCGGCCCCCCGTCCCCCGTTAGGGTAGGAAAAGGAGGCGCGCGCCAATGCTCGCGCTCGTGTTCGAAGAGGAGTAGTCGGCGTAGAAGTAGAACAGCCCAGCAAACCCGGCAAAGTACCAGCTACCGCCGACCACAAGAACGTACCAGCCGGCGTAGGAGTACACGTAATCCGGTATGTAGGTAGTCTCGCTTCCTCCATTTGCCGTGGGAAGGAAAGCGAACGGGAACGCGGAGGATCTGGTAAGGCCGGTGATCCACCCGGATGAGCACAGTGTGACGCCGCTGCTCGTGTAGTTTGTGCTGGTATCATCCGCGAAGTTCGCCGGGTTAAGGCAGATGTAAGCGAGCCGGTCTGAAAAATTGATTCCGTCGATCCACTCCCAAACATTGCCCCACGGGTTTTCAATGTGGCGGTATTGAACCGCCGTCAGCCCGTCCGTTCCGGAAGCGCGGCCGGTATGATAGGTCATGCTGTCGGTGCCGCCGGAATTGATCGCGGCGCTTCCATCTACATAGCCGCGTCCGATCTTGGTCTGAGAATTCCAATCCGCGAATTCGACCAAATACAAAAGCCACGCGGCGCTCCACGCGGCATAATCGTATTGCCACCACGGAGTTCCCTTCCCATGAGAGCCCGATCTGGCAGTAGCTCGCGTGATATTGACGAGCGGCGCATAGCCTGACTTCGTGATGTATCCGCTGCCGGTATTATATCGTCCGGTGTAAATGTAATCCCGCACGGAGCCGTCGCCTCTGGAAAAGGCCGGATGCACCGAGAAGCCGTCCTTCGGGCCGTCGGCTACATAAAAGCGGAACTTGGAATTAGTTGTGTCCTGCTCGATTTTATAGTAGAACTTCGGGATGCGAACAACGGTGTCATAGCTCGTTCTTGAAAATCCGGTGGCTCCTTTTTGGTAGGAAAGCGCATTGCTGATGACGTTGAATTCATCCATCCCGCTCCAAGGCATATAGCTGTCGAAGGGAGAACTTCCGGAGGCGGTACCGACTGCCGGGACCGGTTCCGTGGTAACGTCAACGGTGACCAGACTGTTCGGGTCGGTGCTTTTCAGCAGGCGCGTCAAGGCGGTCGAACTGCTGCCGTAGTTCCAGGACACGCCGAACACTTTGACGTAGGACAGCTCCAGAGAGTAGCCGGTGTAGCTGCCGCACGAAATACTGCCTGAAGCGGTCTGACCGGATAGCGTCGCTGTTGCCGTCCATGTACCGGTATTCGGAAGATAGAATTTTACAGTGCCGGTACTGGTACTGGTACCGGTGAGCGTGGTGGCGCCGTTAGTCACGGACACGGCCGAACCGCTGTCGATGGTAACTGTCAGCGTGCAGAACGTAACCGTGGAGGTATAACTGCTGCCGCTGGTCGTGACGCTCTTACTGGCCGTCGAGGATGTGGCGCTGTTCTTCGTTGCCGTGATGGTATAGGTACCGGCATAGCGAACGGTCAGCGCGCAGGCACCGCCAGAGCCGCATGTCCCTGAATAATTGTGCGTTCCATCCGTGGCCGCAACGACCGCGTTCACTTCTGCTGTGACCGTCAGCGTGGCCGAGAAGAACGAAAGCGTTACAGCGTACTGCTTCACGCTATCCACAGTGATAACCTCTGCCCCCGAAGTCTGGCCTCCATAGGTGGCCTGCAGCGTCCAGGAACCGTAATTGGGAATCTCAAACTTGGCGCTTCCGTTACTGGTCGCCGTGAGCGTTGTGGTCCCGTCGGTGCAGGTAACCACCGCGCCGCTGGTAACAGTGGCAACGATCTCCGGGTATACCGGCGTCGCTCCCGTCTGCTTCCATGTGTAGGTGCTTCCGCTGGCGGCGGTGCAGATGAAGGTTTCCCCGGTAGAAGTGTTAAGGTACATCTGGCCCACCGCGCCGGCCGTTGAGCTGGTCGGGTCAGTGGCACCGGAAAGCGTCTTGCTTTCGTCCACAGCGTCGCCCAGGTCGCTGATGCCCTGCGCCATATTGTCAAGGGCGGTGTCAAGAGATCCTCCGTTGTAGGTCAGATCAGCCGCATCGCTTGCCCCGGACAGCGCCCAGATATACTTCCCGGAAGTGTCAACGCCATTGCAGACGTATTCCTTGCCCGAGGAGCTGTCGTAGTAGTGCTGCCCTGCAACGCCTGCGGTTGCGTCTGAAGGAGCGCCAGAGCCCGTTGCAAGTGGCAATCCATAGTCGCTGCCAGCAGTTGCGGCGGTGATGTTTCCGGTGCCATCGCCTTTCAGAACGCCACTGATTGTAATCTTGTCCTGCTTGGCGGCAAGGGCTGTGTTCATCGCGGATAGAGACACCAGTGCTGAGGTGTCGATGGTAACGGATAGCGTACCGGTGTTAGACATGGCGATAATTGCGTTGAAGGTGAACGCGAAGTCAGGCTTATCGGCATACGTCGGGATGGTGACGCCGGTGCCGTCCTGGTACAATGCCAGCAAAACTGCGCTTGCGTTGTTGGCATGAGCCTTGACGCCGATCTGATTCAGCGTGTATTGCGTGGTTACCCCATAACTGGTGATGCGAATCCCGAGCTTGATGCCGTTGGAAACATTGGTGTAGCTAACGATGGAAAGTGACTGCTTTTGGCTGACAAGGGCCGTTTGTGCCATGAGGGCGGACGTACTCACGGTGCCTGTTCCCCCGACCGCCCCGTCTATCGTGAGCTGTGCGCCGCCGTTGTAGAGTTGCAAAACCCCGTCGCCAGCGTTTGTGACAACCGCATCGGAATAATAAGACATAAGGCGCCTCCTTAATGGTAGTTGTGGGCCGTGGCCGAGCACTCAAGCTCAAAGCCGACCGCAGCCGTGTAGATATATTCGCTTGCCGTCCCGCCTGTGGCGAGAAATTCGACCTCGTCCAAAACAGACCGGAGATTTTTATAAAAGCTGACAAGGGAGATCACACGCGCGTATTTCTCTTGGTCGATGTCCTCATAGTTGGCGTCGATCTGGATTTTGAAGTGAAACGGATCTCCGTCATAATCAAACCACTCGATTACTTCGGAATTTTCATAGATTGCGGAAAGCGCGCTCTCGACGGCACCCTTCGTCCCGAGCGTCCTATGTACGCGCCAGGAGTTCTTCACGGTCTTACGCTTTTCCTCCAGCGTCATGTAGGTAGGATCGTACCAGTCGATCTTGAAATCATAAGCGAGGATATCCAACAGTCCTTCCGGAAGGGAATCGATCTGCGTATAGATCCGGAGCAGGTCGATCTCGACTGGGCGCGCGGCCAGCACACCGGAGATGGAAGATGCGAGTGCCTGCATGCTTGTGTCGTTCTGAAGGACAGAGGGCAGCGTCCTCAGCAGATTATCAGCGGTGATGCCGTTACTCATTCTCATACCCTCCGTTCGTGATAGACACGGTACCCTTGGAGGCGAGCTGCGGCACAGTATTGTCGCTTCCGTCACGCAAAGCCGTATACGCAGGGAAAGTCAGCTCCACGCGCTTGATGCCCGTCTGCATAAGCAGGCCGATCAGGTGCGATGGATTAATATCCCGTCCCAGCTTTGCGCATTGCCATTCGGCATACTCATTGACCGCGGCCTGTACCGCCGTTTCAATTTCAGACGCGCTCAGGCTTGAATCAGAGGCGATGTAGTAAGTAAACGTGATATTGTAGCTCGCCATTTCCGGATCTGCCACAACGACGTAATCCGTCAATGGGCGGACCTTGTCCGCATTGCAGGCAGCCAGTACCTTCGCCTTGATGGTGGAGGACGCGATGCTTCCGTCTTCCATAAGAACGTACAGGTTGACCTGCCCGGCACTGGGCGAGTTTGCAACGACGTCCGCGATCTCCGTGGATACCTGCTTTGCAAAGTAGATATAGCCGCCCTTCGCTCCGGCATCGCTGTATGCGTCCTCACCGGACCGCATCAGCTCATAATACTCATCGTCGGTCGCTTCATCGGAGCCGCCATCACTGGCCGTAGTGTTCTCGCAGCTGTCGCAGTATTCATACAGATCAACTAAGGTGTTGATCTGCCCTGCAGCCCATCCGTTCCCGACCGTTCCTGTGGTGCGGCATTGTACCTCCGCATCAACGTACGTGTTTCCAATGGCAATATAGGCGTCTGCCGTGGTCGCCCAGATAAGCGTATTGCTGGCGTCGGTAACGCGCGTTCCGGCTGGGAGGAGAATTGAGGTCTCCTGCGCTTCAGATATGTGAAAGCGCACGGTACAAACAGCCGCCTGCGCCGCCGGGCGGTCCTTATCATGGAACAGTTCGCCCAGCGCGTCGAGATTTTCTCCCTCGGCCCGACTCGGAATGTTCTGATTGCCTGTATAGTTGTTCAGGGTACGCTCCTGAACAATGACATCCGCCACCCACTGGATGAAAAGCTTCTCCGGGCTGGCAGGCTGCACAGTCGTCTTCGTGATGGTCTCATAGGCGGCCACCATCTGCGAAACGAGTGTTTCCGTGTCTGTGCTCACAAACTGATATTCTGTGTTCCTACTCATCGCTTATTTCCACCTCCACGGTCGGAATCAACCTGCCCGGCGCACTTTCGTCGATCTCAAAGGTGACGGCCACCACAGAGGCGCGCGGCTCATATTCCGATATTGCTTCGTTGATCTCCGCGACAAGCATGGGCTGCGCCACGGGAATCGGCTTGTCTACAAATTTCATAGGAAGACCGAACCCCCGATAGAGGGGGACGCTTTGCTGCCTGGTTGAAAGAATGACCGCTACATTCTGAAGCACGGATTTGACGGTGTCGCTCTCGTTGAGAGAAATGCTGCTAAGGTCTTTTGTGCTGACTTTATAGCTCATTGCCATCATCCCCTTATTTCAGATATTCCAGCAGGCTTACGGAAACAGTGGCGCCGGTCAGTTCTCCCCATTTATCGAACGTCTGAAATTTGATCTTGTGGCTTTCAATTGTCCAGCGGTATTTCCCGTACACCTTGTTCCCTACAACGAAGGGGACGGCGCGGCCCTGCCGCTCGTAAGTCCATATCTTTGTCAACTCCGTCATCACATCTACGCCAAGATATGCGGAAAGCACCATATCAAAGGAAATGGTGTCCGAGTCGATCCCCGTAAATTCCGTCAGGGCGTTTCCGTATGGTATCTGGTGCTGCGTGTAACGGACAGATCCGGCCCACTGGACGTTGTCAATGGTCTCAATTTTTCTCGAGGATACCGTGAACACGATATCGCCGAGACATCCGATCTGTGCCACTTATATCCCCCCTAACACAAATCCGTCCCCGTTGAATACGGGGAGGTAAAGCACGAGCACCCGGTCATTCACCTTCGGCATCCAGTATGTCAGATGCGTCCCGGCGTGGTCGTGATCCGGCTTCGTGCTGGCCGAGCCTCCGCCCGTATAGGTGTCTGTGATGGTATGCGTGTGCTCTCCGTCCGGGTCGACGTAAACGCCCGCCTGATAGTGTTGCAACACGTACAGCCAACCGGAAGTGATGCCCATGTCCTTGAACATCACACGGGCCTTCCGGGCGGAGGCATCCACTGCGCTGACGGTACCGATACGCACGAGGTTGCTCAGGATGTTCTCAGCGTCCATCAGTATCCCTCCAGTACGCAGCGAAGCTTCAGCTGCGTCGAATAGCCGGAGCTTCCTATGCTGTGCTTCGCCTGATTGATGATATACTTTCCGCTCCACATGCCCCAGTCTTTGAGCGTGACGGTCACGCCGGCCACAAGATCCGGATTCCCCGGCAGCGTGAACGTTGCGGTCTTTTCATACTTGTTGTGGAGCCGCAGCTGCTTCGCTGCGAGCGTCTTTGCTTCCGCGATGCTGCTGACCTTTGCCGTGATCTCCAGGCATTGGTTGTTCTCGGCGTCGGCATCGTAATCTTCGACATAAGCGGTCCCTTCGATGGACTTGCCGGTTTTCGGGTCAGTGCAGCTCACCCTGCAGGCGGCATACTCCGTATCAGCCTCGCCGGTGGAAAGGCGGTACTTCTCATATCCTCCGGCCCCTCTCGTGATGGTAAACACAGAGGGCTTTGCCTCGTAGGTCGCCTGGTCAAAAAGAACGATGATGTTATTTGTGGCCTTGAGCGAGATCCCGGCGTTCTGGCAAAGCGTGGATAGGAAGGAGATGTCGCTGACGTTGGCCTGTTCCACACGCTCATAGCTGGGGTCGTATTCAGAAAGATACATACAGCTCATTCCATTTTTCGTCGCCATTTCATTGGCAATTCCGGAGAGCTTGTAGGCTTCCCAGGAGCGGCTCTTCTTGGTCTGCCTGATTTGTGAACTGTACGGCAGCGCGGTCGCTTTCAAGGTAATACCGGACGGCGGCCCGGAGGCATCCACGGAATCAAGTTCGAACTGCCCGCAGTCGAGCACCTTGTCCTTCCCGTCGCCGGTCCAGTTCTTGCGGATGATAACGGCCTGAATACTCAGGCCTTTGGTTCCAGACGCTGCGGAAGAGGATGCCTGCGCCGATTCGAGGGCCGCCCAGGTCTTGGGACCGCACACGCCGTCGACCGACAATCCTTTGCCCTTCTGAAATGCCCTGACCGCGGCGAGCGTCTCGCTTCCGAAAGAGCCGTCCGCGCCGTAAACGGGCAGGCTGTATCCGAGTGAGAGAAGCTTCTGCTGCAAAGTGACGACGTCGCTGCCCTTGCTGCCCACACGCACGGTCGCATGGGAAGAGGACGAGCCTCCTCCCGATGCGCTGCCGGTAGAGGACGAGGAAGCCGCCGCCGACTGAACGATGGTGTTGAGCCATTTGCACAGCCAAACGGAATCCCGGTCCTCAAGCTTGATCTGCAGGTCGTCTGCCTCGTCTGCCTCGTTGTCGGTATAGTCGAGCGAGGTGAGGTACTGCTTCATGGATGCTGTGATGTTTTCACCGGCCACGTACACTTGGTAGTCCGCACGCCTGGCAAGATTTCTGTCGCTCATCCGCTCACCTTCTTCCACGGAGGCAGAGAGTCGGAGACGGTTTCAACCACATCCGGGAGCGTGAGCACGATTCCGGCAGGGAAAGTGTAGTAACTGAGATGGGCGCGGTTTGCGTTCATCAGGTCGTCCGTATAGGCAACGTCGCCGAGCTGGGAATAGGCAATGCTGTCCCACATATCGCCTTGAACGGTGGTATAGGTCTTGCTCATCGGTACCCCCTCCTTGCTGCCTCAATGCCGGCATCCTCCATCACCTGACGAACTTTGTCAGCAAAATCATCACCGTATCGCTGGAGCTCTGACAAGACTTCCGGTGTGGCATTTCCGTCGATTTGGAATACGACCTGTATAGATGCGGGAGAGGCTCCGGGGGTGGCGCTTATGGCGCCTGCCGTTTCCGAGGATGCAGCGGTAACGTTACCATATGCTCCGAGTGCGGCGATCAGCTGAGGGGCCAACGCCACAATCTGCGCTTCTTCCTCCGAAATAGCGTCGGCTCCGGCTCCGGCCGTTCCGGCCATAGCCTCCTGGACATCCGGCTCCATTGCCTCTGTCTCTTTGATATACCCGGCCCAGGTCATGTTTGCCTTTTCCATCATCACGCGGGACGGGCTGTGGATGTCGAGCTTTTTGTCAATGGCGTCGATAGCCGCCTGCGCAACTCTGGTGTAAGCAGCCTGCACGGATGGGATCATTTCCTCGGCCCCATTGACAAAGCCCTGAATGGTGGACTTGCCGCTTTCGGCGGCTTCGGTTCCGAGATCCATGGCGTCGATATCCGCGGCAAGTTCCTTCTGGAGTTCATCCATGGTGGCCGTGAAATCCGTCTTGAGGTCCGCGATACTTCCGGAGGCGTTGTCCTGCTCAGTCTGGAGCTCCTGCCAATTGGTTACCATGGCGGCAAGATCTCCGTCGCTGGCGGAAGCCATGCCGGCAATCGCGTTCACGCTGTCGGAGCTGCCGTCGGCGAAGCTGGCGATCATATCGCTAAGCCCTTGAATATCGGCGCTCCGGTCGGTCAGCTTTGCGAGATTGTCGTTATACTGCTGCCAGTAAGTGATCTGGCTTTCAAGGTTGGAATTGATCGTGCCCGCACTCGTTGCAACGACGTCGGCCGCCTCGTCCCAAAGGTCATATTGACCCTGAATGCTTTCGAGTGCGGCATCGTAAGCGTTGTTGTAGGCTTCCGTGAGCGTGGTGATCTGAGCGGTGACGCCTCCGATGGCATCATTCAGCTCATCCTCGCCGGCGGCGGCATCTGTCGCGGCGTCGGTTCCGTCTTCGGTGGCATCAGTCAGATTTTTGACCGCCTCCTCTGCGAGAGAAATCTGCTCTTCCGCTTCGGAGGTAGCTTCACTATCGTCCTCAGTGGCTTCCTTGTAGGCCTTTTCTTCTTTCTGCGCAGTTTGCAGGTCCTCTGAATATTGGATGTACTGGCTTCGCAGATCCGCCACATCGTCAGAAACGGCGCGGTATGGTATATCCTGAACAGTCCAGTATGTGTTGTGGAACTGTTCATCCGTCATTCCGAGTGCTTTTAGCAGGGCGCTATATGTGTCGGTCATACCCTGGGACGCAATTTTCTGCGCGTCCTGCGCTTTGGTCAGATTGATGCTGTTTTCCTCGGCCTCAATCAGAACGGACGAGTAGCTCTCATAGAGCTTCGTCAGCTGGTCCTGGTAGGCCTGCTGCATGGCGTTGCGCTTCCACGCCTCTGTGTTGACGCGGAGAGCTTCGGTACCGCCGTTGATCGTGTCGGTTTCAAGGTCAATGGAATCGGCCAGATCCGGCACCACCTGGCACAGAAGAGCGAGGGTGTTGTGATACTGTTTGTGCTCTTCGTCGGTATCAATTCCAGCGGCCTCCATCTCCTCAAGCTTGTCGATGTAGGTATCGGCGACATTGGCAGCGGCAAGCGTGGCCGACGTGGTTTCTTCATAGGTCGCCGTGGCCTCGTCCATCGTATCGGACATTCCGCGCGCGGCCTCGGTCAGCTCCTTCACCGACGGTACGCCCTCATTGGCGGCAGAGACCAAAGCAACAATTCCGGCAGTAATTCCGGCAACTGCCGCAGTAACAGCCATAATAACATTGACGCCAGGGATGGCAGCAGAGAGCAGCGCAGATGCTGCAGCTGCCACTTTTGCAACAACAGCATAGGTAGTAAGGGCAGCGATGACGGCGGCGAACACTAAAACAAAAGCGGTGACGGCCTTAACCAGCGCCGGGTTCTTTTCAATAAAGCTCGTGACGCCTTTCAGCAGTTCTGTCGCGACGGCGTAAAGCTCACTCAGCGCCGGTGTCAGCGCGTCGCCTACGGAAATCTTGAGGTTGTTGTAGGCGTTCTGCATCATGGTGACCTTACTCGCGGTCGTGCCGTAACGCTTCTCAGCCTCCGCGGTCAACGCGGTATTCTCGGACCAGGCCGTGTTCGCGGTGTTGACGGTGCGCGTAAGCAGATCCCCGGAGTTGGACAGGGACAAGATCATGCGCTGCTCGCGGGCCTCTGTGATACCGAGATCGTCGAGAGCCACGGTGGCGCTCTTTCCGTTGCGTTCCGTGTCGCTCAGGCCGGTCACAAAGGCCTGCAAAGCGGAGACGGCATTCTCGCCCCAGGCCGTCTTGAATTCGTCGGCGGTCATGTTGGATATACCGGCGATTTCGTTCAGGTTCTCTCCGGTCTCCACTGCGGTCATCAGCTCCGAAATGAGCTTCGACATGGATGTAGAGCCTGCCTGTGTCTCGATGCCGAGGGAGGTTACGGCGGCCGATAGAGCTACCATATCAGCCTCAGACATACCGGCGAGCGACGCGCTCGCGGCAATGCCCTGGGACATTTCGGTGATCTTTTGCTCCGTGGTGGCGTAGTTGTTGCCGAGGTCAACGATGGCGCTGGCCAGATTCGAGTAGTAGGCCGGGTCCATCTGCGTGATGTTGGCGAATTGCGCCAGCATGGTAGCCGCATCGTCAGCCGTCATCGTGGTGGCCGTGGACAGCATACTCATGACCTCGGAGAAGTCGATCAGGTCGCCCTTGGCAATGCCCAGCTGACCGGCCGTCTCCGCAACGGCGGCAAGCTCATCCGTTGTGATTGGAATATCTGTCGACAGATCTTTGACGGTCTCGGACATCGAGGCGAGCTCTTCGTCGCTCATGTCCGTGGTTTTGGAAACGCCGGTCATGGCAGACTCAAAATCGATAGACGCATCGACGCAGTCATTAAAAGCATCATAGATTTTTTTCAGCGCCACGGTAATGCCAGCGGCAACGATGGCCTGCTGGATTGCCCCGAACGCCTGAGAGGCAGCGGACCCGAAATTCTGTGCTTTATCCGCCGCCTCTTCCTGCTTCTGCTTTACTTCGTCGATCTCCGTACCAAGCCTCGCGCTTTCCTTCGCGAGGTTGCCGGTATCCACGCCGGCCTCATTGAGCGCCTTGCCCATCTGCCCGAGTTTTTGTGTCTGCTGGTCCAGAGAGGAGGACGTCTTGTCGATCTGCTGCTGCTTGGAGAGCATCTTATTTTGAAGGTTCGCGCTCTCGACGCCGGCCTTTTTCAGCTCCGTCTCCAGCTCCTGGTACCGGGCCGAGAGCTTCGCGTTTTCCGTCTCGTCCGCGCCCGTCACATTTTTCAGCTGCTGCATTTCCGAAGCAAGGCTTGTACTGTATTCTTTCGTCGCGGTCAGCTGCTTCTGCAGGGCGGCGTATTCCGAGTTGAGTCGTTTCAGCTTTTCCTCCGACGAGGAGATCGCGCCCTGCTGCTTTTGGTATGAGGCAATGTCGGACTGCGTTTTGCTGAGTCCGTCAATTTCCTTTTGCATGGAAGCAATGGCGCTTTGAGCGGATTTAAAGGTGCTGCCGTAGTTCCCGCCGAGCTGAGCGCTCAGCCGGAAAAGCAAATCATATTCTTTTTGGTTCGCCATTGCTGGTTCTCCTTCCACACGTCATTTTCTGGAGTTGCGCTCGGCCACAATACGGTTGCTGTCCCTGATCCAGACTCCCAGCTCGGAGAGCGGAAGGGACAGCCAGTATGGAACGGGCGTATTGTTCGTTTGTGCCATAATCAGGCACTGCCGCCGGAGCCATGTTCCGCCGTCGCCGATTACAGCTCCGATTTCAGCAAAAAAGAGCGGGCGGCGCTCCTGATCTTGTTGTAGTCGGAAATGGGCATGGCCCGGATCACGTCCTGCCCGATGCGCTCGCTGCAGGCGCGGGCCGCCATGCGCACCAGATACTCACCGGAGAAGGTCGGTACGATGACCGGCTTCCCGAGCTGCTGCATCTCGTTCTCAATGGCAAGACCGTCATCGCCGGTGAGCTTGCCCCAGTCGAAGGTCAGCTCTTCGTAGGTTTTTCCTTCGTATGCAAACGGCGTTTTGAACTTATGGATGTATGTGTACGCGCTTTCCTCCGCGCTCTTTTCCGCGACGGAGAATTCCTCCGCATCGATGATGGCGGCGGGTTCAGTGCTTTTAATTTCCTTGCTCATGATACAAACTCCTTTCAAAATACGCAGATGCCCGGAGCGGATTTCTCCGCCCCGGGCGTTTCCTTACTTGCCGAGAGCCTTGCGGACGTCCGCAAGGTAATCTGTGCCATTGACGTAGGCAATGAAGTTCAGCGGGTCGATCTCGCGGCACTTCACGCCGTCGATATAGGTGGCCCAGTAACGGACGGCATACTCGCCGGAGCCATCACCGGTCGTTGCGGGGGCAAGAGAGCCCCCGGCGTCTTTCTTGGGAATGACCACCAGAATATGCTTGACATTCTGAACAGTTATGGCACCGGCTACGGTATCTTCGACCTGCTGTGCCACGCGCAAGTCGATATTGTGCCGGCGCGGCTCAGAGAGCTTGATGCTCTGGGTCGTGGTGGTGCGGAAGTTGAGCGTGAGTGACATGGCGTCGTAGTGGCCGGGAATAACGGCCTCCACGTTGCCGGCAATGCCCGCGCCCTGAATGGTCTGAGTCAGAGCGGTCAGGTCGGGCAGAGTCGCCTTTGCCATGCCGACATACTCAACGCTGTCCTCGTAGACAGCAAAGCTGATTACGCTTTCATCGAATTTCGGCATCTGTTATTCCTCCTTCTTAGCTCTGCAGAGCCGAGGTCACATAGTCGGCATCGTACTCAAGCACGAAGTCGATCTCCTGCGCCGGGCTGGGCGGAGTCATATAGATATGGATCTTGACAATGCCTGCCATAAGGTCGGTTTCCGCATTCTCTCCATCCTTGAACTCGGCACGAGCGCCAAGCAGGTATCCCGCGCCGACCAGACCGTTCAGCCAAATGTTGCAGGTATCCATGATCGTGTCGATAAGACGCCTGTTCATAGGCTTGTCGAGCTTGCTCCAGAATGTTTTGATAACCGTGTTTCCCGCCCAGTCGAACATTCTGGAATCCGAAATGAAATAATCCTTAACATCGGTGTTGGTCGGGTAGCACGCAGTGTAGTTGCCCCAGCACACCCAGCCGCCAAGGAAGTTCAGCGCCGTAACGATCCCGGCCGCATTGAGGGTATCGCTCTGGCTCTTGGTCAGATCGACTTCCGTACCGTCCGCCAGTACCATAGAATCGCACTGAAAGCTCTTATTGGACGGGCTCTCGTAAGGGCAGCCACTGTTGTCGGTATCAACCTGCGCCATCAGGCCGGCAAGCTGTGTGCTCATATGGAACTTGTAGTTCCCGAGCTTCAGCATCGGCCAGCAGACGATTTCATCAGGATCGGTGAAGTTGTTCCCGGATTTCATCGTCATTGCCGCGGTATAGGACGTAGCGCCGCCGCTGTCGGAAGAGCTGATGTCGATGACCGCCTTGGCTTTGAACATACCGTTGATGCCGCCCGCCTTGGTCGCCATAACGGCGGCGACCGTTGTGGCGTCGGAAAATCCGGGCGCGCAGATCAGATCGGGGATTGTGTTCAGCGTGGTCAGGCACTTCTCAATGTTCTCCATGCCAGAGGCAACAATAGCGGCGGTAACGGATGCGGGGGTAACCTTGTTGTAGGCCACGTTCAGCGCGGACGCGCTGTACGCACTGCCGCCGGACAGGACTTCGATCATCAGGTACTCGCCGGAGTAGTAGGTATCGTAGTCGGTACCCTTTACATACGCGGAGCCGGTGCCGCCGGATGCCTTAACGACAAGATTGCTGTCGTTGATCGCCTCGATCGGCAGCTTGGTCTTGTGGTCGGCAACGGTCACATCCGCGGCCGCAACGCTGGATTTCATTGTGGAAGCGTCGAGCATGTTGCAGAAGATGACCGGCTGGCAGCCATACAGCTTAAAGTGGGAATACATGAATTCGCAGAGCTGATAGCTCTCCCAGTTGTCGGAGTATCCGAGCTTTTCCACTGCCTCATCCCAGCTCGTACAAAGTACGGGAGTGCCGGCGGAGGCGGGAGATTCGGCGCTCTGCACGGGCGCGGTACCGATAACAAACGGAATGCCGGAATCGGCAACCACAGGGGTACTGACGCTCGTTGCTTGCTCGGACACATAAACGCCATGATTAGCCATTTAGATTTCCTCCTTATTTTGATTTCTGCCCGGAGGCCAGCTTCCTGTAATTGACGTACAGGAGATTGCCGGGCGATTTGACCTTCACGCGGTCTTCGGCGATGGTTTCGTCGGGTACCACGAGGGAGGCGATCAGCGGGAACTTCTCAACGGCGTAAGAGATAGAAGCAAGAGCCTCTTCCTTTGTACCGTTTAGAATGGTACCGCGCTGAATCACCCCTCGAATGGAAGGACCGAGGTAGACGCTAAAACGGCAGCTCTCCACAGTCGCTTTCGCGGCCTTTGGAGGAGCTGCCTTTCTGGTTTCCACAACGGTTTCTTCCTCTGCGGCCTCAACGACCGCAGGCTCGGTTTCTTTCTTAGTCGCCATTGAGTGATGGCACCTCTCTTTCAACTGCCGGGAGCTTCCACATGGAAGACATTTCTCCGGCATAGTATGGCGCGGTGTCGTCCGGATAGATAAGCGATTCAAGCCCGGCCTGAAGGTCAAGCTGAAAACGCCTGTCGATCACGACCCGCCGAAGCAGGCTGATGCGCAGCCGCTCCATGAGATTGAGCAGCATCAGGCCGCCCTCCTGTTCATCGTCGTTATAGACGCAGAAGATGGAACGGACGGTCGCTGTCGCGGCCACACTTTCGCCCTGTGGCTGCTCGTCTTTGGTTGTGATGATCTGGTGAAGGATATACGGGGCCTTTTTTTTGGCCGCCTTGCTGTCCGGGAGACGCATCTTATATACCTCGGCAGCTCTATACTGCTGTTCCGAATCGCCTTCTTGCATGCGGACAGGCATAATCAGGTCGCAGGTCACTTCTTCGGTGACGGCTGCCAGTGCGTCGAGCAATGCGTTTTTGGTCATCGTTTACCCTCCCCATCCATTAAGGACGCGCGTGATCTCATGCTCAATGCGCGCCTCGTAGGTTTTGCCGATCTCTTTGTCCATCTTGTCCACCGTTTCCTCATGCGCGTAGAACGCCTGCACAGCCGACGGCCCGAATAGCTCCTTGATCGGCGTTCGTTCCTTCGTTTCACGTTCAAACACGCCGGTATGCGCTCCGACATGGGCGGTAAACGCATGGTCGAGAAGCTGCCGCGCATTACTCCGAAGGACGCGCGTGGCAATGCGCCCGCTGGAATCAATCTTGGTATCGAAATGAATCAGCGGGATCACATTGCCACGGTATCCGAAGGTTACTTCGTAGGAGCCGGCGCTGTCTTTGGCAACGGTGTTAATATGCTTCGTGCGGTTCTTGAGTTCTCCTTGCCCGATGGCGTATTCTTCCGAAACGATCTTCATGCCGACCGTCAGCCCGTGCTGTGCCGACCTTTTGATCGCGCTGCCGACTGCCTTGTAAACGCCGCCCGGGATACCGGCCAGCAGCTTTGTCACGCGGTCAAGATGGTACTCGCCGACCTCGTCGAAGTATACGGTGCTCATTCATCAATCGCCTCCAGTTCAACGCGCAACATGCCGATCTCGCAGACAGAGGAGGCGACGTAGAATTCCCGAAAGAATCCGCCGCCGCCCTCCTCGTCGTTGATTTTGATACGCTGGCCCTTCTCCGGAGTGGCCCCGCCCAGGTCCGCCGCCGCGCAGTGAAGAACGGAGGATACAAGGTAAAGCCCCTGCGCGTGATCAGAAGTAGTAACGAGCTGATTTCTGTCCTGCTCCTTAAGGCCGGAAAGCACAATGGGAATATCCTGATATGTCACCCCATCATAAATAATGGTGCGGGTGTCGGCAAACTCGTCCGCGTTCATGAATACGTTTTTGCTGTCGGCCGCCACCATATCTCTGAACCCGCTCATGTCTCAGGCACTTCCGGCGCAAGATCAGGCGGATCTTCGCCATCGCCATTGTCATCCCCGCCCGCATCCTCATCAACGCTTACCGGCACCGCCGCCAGCAGCTGCGCGATCTCGGTCTTGTTCTTCGCCCCGCTGACGTCAACGCCCATATCCGCCGCCAGTTTTTCCATGTCGGTGCGGGTCATCTTTATGAGGTCTTCGGGATCAAGGCGATTTTCGGGCGTCTCAGGCTCCTGAGAGCCGCCCTCTCCATCGGGCGGGTTCTCGGTAGTTCTTCCGCCGCTCCCGCCTCCTTCTGGCGTTGCAACGGGCGTGGTAGGGACTTCCGGCGAACTGTCGGCGGTGTACTTGCCAACGCCAAGCTTGACAAGCCTTTCGGCCTCCTCGTCGGCCAGGTCGATAGGCCCGTCTCTACTGGTAATCGGCTGAACGTGCAGGGAACCTTCCGGTCTGTAACCGTAAGCTCCACTCGTGATTTGTACTTTTCTCATGTCCTACTCCTTTCCGTATGGCATCAGGACACCACGTTGGCGGCGTAGATGTACGGGCAGTAGTTGTTCGGTGCGGCCAGCGGACGGGTACCGAGGCGCAGCTTGCGGATGTCATGCGGCTGATCCAGGATGAACTTAGGGACGCGAGCCGCAGCGTGAGTGGTAAAGTTTTCGCTGCCATAGTCAATCTGGCTGATCTGGCCATACATCATGTGACCACAGCCGGGGGCCGTGACCATCGCAGAAGTAGCAGGGAAATATTTCTGCTCGCTGTCGTTGTCACCCATGTAGGTTTCGTCGCAGCTGATCAGGTTCAGCTTGAAGCCTCCGAAGTTCAGCGTACCCATATAGACCACGCCGTCGTAGAGGCTGAGCGCCTGCTCGATCTGGCCGATGATGATACCGCTGTTCTTGTCCAGGAGTTTCTGGACCTTTTCAAGGTCGAGGACCGCGTCAGCCGCATCGGTACCAAGAACAAGGTCAGCGGCACGCAGACCTCTGCGGGAGAGCAGCCGGCACATAGCCTTGACGTCACCGAAGAAATCCCCGTCGGTTCCGTTCCAGACATGCGCCACGGTGTAGGTGTGCTCACTGGCACTGTCATAGAACTGGACATACAGCGTATCGCCCTGGGTATTTGCGTCGATGTACTCCTGCATGGTGCAGGCGTTGTTGATCATGGTCTGCACAGCCATCCACTCCTCGCGGCGGCGAATGCGCAGATCCATGTCTGCCATGTCCCGAAGCTGGAGCTGAGCGGCGCGCTGGGCGGCGGTCATGCCCGGATACAGAGCTTCGCCGAAGCCGCGCTTCTGCAGGTCATCCAGAGTCAGAGAACGGGATGGCGCAATAAATGCGGGCTGATACTCGTGAATCGCATATCCGATGCGGTCCATGGGGATATCGCCGGCGCGGGGAGAAACGAAAGCGGCCATCTTGCGGTCGCCCTTGCGGTATTCAGTGAGGACCTTGTCGGCGGCAAAAATGTCATTCGCGCCGGTGGGGAAATACCTGTCCTTGAAGAAGGACGGCTGGGGGACGATTTCCTCGGTGATCGCCAGCAGCACATAGGTATCAAAAAAATCAATGGTAGTTGCCATTATTTAATACCCTCCAATCAGTTTGCAGCGGAAGCAGCCTTGAAGACGATGCCGTATTCACGCAGCTGCTTCATGTCCGCTTCGGTCATAGTATAGCTTTCTGCTACCGTCACCTTATTGGGGTCAAAGCAACCGGCAGTGTATACGGCGGCATTTACATCAGTGGTCGTGCCGACTTCTGTGTCGTCGCAGAGGATACAATCCGCCGTGCCGGTGTCGGTCATGTTATAGAATGCTTCGACGTTGTTAGTGCCGGATGCGGGCGCGGAAGTGAACGTGATAACACCGGTGGACGCAACATAGGTATACGCCGTGGTAGCAGTACCGCCAATGGTAACCTTGGTAAACGTCGCAGGCTTATCCGTCACGGTGAAGTCATCCGTTGTTCCATCCCCGGAAAATTTCTGGGATTTCTGGTAAGTCTCAGCAGTGCCGAGCACGAAAAGCTTCCCAGTAGTTGCTCCCTTTGCCATTACCGTGCCGCGCGCAAGAATCGCGGCGGTTTCAAGCCGATCAATTGTGCCGCCCCTCACCTGAACAGGGGGAGTGATATCGGCGAGCAGACCGTCATAGTCCATCTCGCCGACCTTCCGATAGAGATTGGTAGACATTATTTGCCCTCCTTCTTCTTGCCGAGCAGGTCTGCGACCTCAGCCCGTGCGTTCGTCATACGCTGGTTCGGGGTCATATCCTTGTCATCGACCTCGGTTTCTGCGCCAGGCGCGGCCGGAACTTTCTGCGCGCCGGAAGCCTGATTGTCTGCCGCCATGTCCTTCAGGAACTGAGATCCCTGCTTTGCGGCTTTCTGAGCCGCGCGGTAAGTCATCTCCTGGGCGGTGCAGGGATGTTCGCCGTACTTTGCCTCATGTACGGCCTCATCGTCGAACAGTCCGGCGATCGCGTCGATATCGGCGATGCGCTGGCGCTCTGCCTCAACCGCGGCAGTGTTGGTACTGGTGGCCTCTGCGGACGCGGCGGCCTGAGCCTCGGCCATCAGCTGGGTAGCAAGCTCCGGGTTTTCGGCCCGCAGCTCTTCAAGGGTTTTTGCCATGGTGTTTCCTCCTTCATGACCGCCGGTCTGAGCCGGCTGATTTATATTTGTCTTAACCGGAGCTGCGGCCCCGGATTCGACCGTAGGAATGTTGTCCGGCACAAACATGCCAGGCGTCAAGTGCATCTCGCACCCACGAACAAACAAGCTTCGCCCGTCTGCACTGGCTGCGATATTCAGAGGCTCAGCATCCTCCATGAGCTCGTCGGCGAAGCCTTTCTCAACGGCTTCCTTTCCGGTCATGTAGGTTGTCTCTGCCATCATGTGGGCAATAACGGTCTCCGAGAGGCCGCACTTTCGCTTATAGATTGCAACCTGGGATTTGTCCCAGGCGTCGTTTGAATTTGCCATTTGCCGTAGCTCATCGGCGTTATATCCGCCCCAGACGATACACCAGCATTTGTGGATCATGACCAAGCTGGACGGGTTGACGCGCACCGTGTCACAAGCGCACATGATGAGAGAGCCGCCGGACATGGACACGCCGTCCACGATACAGATAAGCTCCGTACCATTCGCCGCCAGCTCACGGAGCCGGTTATGGATCAGGATGGACACACCGGCGTCTCCGCCGAGACTGTCCATGCGGATCGTCAGCTTCTTGCACCCTGCAACAGCATTCAGGTCCTCAAGGAATTCGCTCTCGACAATGTATTGCCCCTCAACGGGCTCGTCAGTCCACCAGTCCCTCGGCTGCTCTTCAACGATGTCGCCATACATAGTGATCTCAGCGCTGTCTCCATCTACGGAGGCCATCGTGTAAAAGTTTCGTTTGATATTTACGGCGGCCGGCTTCTTGCCGAACGCCCTTTTCATCGGAATGCTCATTCTTTTTTACCTCCTCCTTCATCATCGTCGGACGGATCGCCGTTTGAGGCGGAGAATGCGCCGCCTCCAGCCTCCTTGATCTTTTCATTTTCGAGCTTCGACTGCTCGATGTTGTCCTCCCAGTCTCCGCCGCCTAACTCACGGGTAATCTGCTCATAAGTTTTAATGCCGCGATCTGCCATCAGAATGGCAGCTTCGACCTCTTTCTTTGGGTCAAGCTGCCCCTGCACCGGACCAATCCAGCGAGCGCAGCACCACGCCTCGCGCAGGCGCGGATCATCGAAGAAACCGGGAGCTTTGATCCGTCCGCGTGCCACAGCCTCAGAAAGAAACAGTTCATAGACTGGCTGGCAGAAATCATCAACAAACCAGACACGCCGCATCTTGAATGCTTCCCATGCCTCAAGCAGCGCACCGCGGGAGGCGGAGTAGCTGGAATTGAACTCCTTGATCAGAACATCATAGGGCAGCTCCAGGGCCGAGCCCACAAGCTGACAGATTCGCTTGACGAAGGTATCAAATCCGGCTGTCGGAATATTTGGGTTTCCGAATTTAATTGTTTCGCCGTCTTCCAAGTGCGTAACCGTACCTGGTCCCATTTCGTATTCGTTGGCGCTCAAAGAACGGTTATCGTCCTCCGGGTCCTCGCTTGGGACGCCGCCAATATCTCCAGCGCCAACTTCGTTCGTTGGGATCTCCGTGGGGTCTGTCTTTGTCTCGATCCATGCCGTAAAAAAGCTCTGGATAAGTGCTGCCATCAGCTCGCTTTCCGTATATCGGCGCAGCTGCAGCAGTGGCTCTATGACCTGGGCAAGATACGGAACGCCGCGGTACTGATCCGGACGCTCGCTATCCATGACCTGAAGGATATTCGGAATCCCGGTCAGCGTTCCATATGCCTCGACCCGTTCCCATTTTGTCTGCTCCGACGTGTACTGGTACGGGTAAGTGTTGCGCACATAGTAGGCAACAATACGGCCGTTAACATCGACTTCCACGCCGTCGTGAATTTTGTGCCCGGCCCCCAGCTCTCCGTCCGGGACGTTTCCTTCTGTCAATCCGGAAACAGCAGCTCCGCCGACATAATCCGCCGGCGTGCTGATGCGGTCAGCCTCTACCATATGGATGCGAAGAGAATACGGATTGAGCGGTGTCGGTTCGTATCGTTTTACGACTGCGAACACGTCCCCACTCATAAGCCAGGATTTTATGGCAAGCTGCTGCATTCCGAAAAAGTTGTTAACGGCCAGCGCATCGCAGTTTTGTTTTTTCCCGGCCCATAATCTGAACTCCGCTTCGGTTGTTTTCTGCCACGCCTTAGCCGCCTCCGGGGACACGCCGAGAACGTCTCGGTCAATGCTGCTTTTTAACGTTAGGCCGGTACCTACGACTTTAGTACGGTTGGTGTTGATCGCGCTCGTTGCCACGGGCGAAGCCATATACAGCATCCGAGATCGCTGCCGAAGTGTGCTGTTATTGCGATTGATATCTTCATTCGGCGATCCGCTGCTGGGGATAAACCCCTTGAGCGCCCGTCTGGTGATACTCGCTCCGGCTTCACTGTATCCCTTAGCCTGCGGTGATCCGCCGCTACGTCTGGACCTCTTCTTGCTCAACGTTCATCGCCTCCTGTTTGTGAAATATAAACGGACCGCCCGGCGGCGAAAGGAGCAACAAACTCCGCCGGGTAGTCCGTGGTAAAAGCCCTCTCGGGCGTATACCCATGATTACCAGTCTCTTGGCACAATGCCGAACGCCTTGCGCGGCCGCTTTCCTGCGAGCGCCGCGGTCAGCTCGTCGACCTTTGCCTCGGCCGCCGTGATCTCGTCCGTGAGGTCCGGGATGTCAAATCGGGTGAGTTGCCGGTCGTCGATGGTGTAGCTCTTCACGCCGCCGCTCACCAGAGCGAGATATGCGGTGCGGAGCTTTTCGAGCGCAGATTGCCAGAACGCCAGCCGCGCCTTGATCTCAGTTGTGCTTGCCATATGATTTCCTCCTTACCAATCGTCATAATACCGGCTTGCCCGGGAGTTTTGCTTCTGGGCGCGTTTTTGCTTTACCGCAGGAACCGTTGCAACGACCGTCTTTGTCTGTTCACCACGGGCCATCTGCAGTCGCCTGTCTGCTGCGTCGAGATCTGGAGCGAGTGCCTTGAGCGCCGCCATCGCATAGTTGCGGCAGTCAAGAGGCTCATTCCGCTCGTGACCGGGTATCTTCTCCCATTGCCACGGGTTCTTTCGATCTGTCTTATATACCAGCCGTTCAGAGAGTAAACCGGAAAAATATGTGCCGCCATAATCGTCCCGCTTTGGGAAATGGCAGTATTTTGATCCAGGGGCCTGTACCCGCAGATTGTCCATGATGAGCTGCTTGCCAGCATCGACACCTATGGCGTATTGCCAACAAGTGCCTATGGCTTTCCCGTTCACAACTATTTTTTGCTTCTTCGGTGGGGCCGTGTAAGGCACGCCGTCTCCGCCGTTGCTGCCCTTGATGCAGAAGACCTTTCTGCTAAACCGCTCCCGGCAGCGCATACGCACGTCCTGCGTGAAGTGTCCGCCTTCATCCACAAAGGTAATTGACGGGCGGAGCGTGATCCCATCTGCATAGCTGTATTCGTGGTTGACAACGTCGTCTAACGTTTCCCATACTTCACTGCTGTCCGGGCGGCCCATGATGATCCCTTTCTTAACGCCCCAGGTCTCGCCAAAATGTCCGTGTCCGACAATCTCATATTCAAGCCGGTCGTCCTGCGTATCCACGCCGGCGGTGAGAACCAGGACGCCATCCGGAAGCTCGGCTGAGTATTCCTCCCGGCGAGCCATCAGGCTATCCTCGTCTTCCAGATCGCCGCGGTCCTCCCACAGTTCTCCGAAGCGGGTGTTATAAACGACCTGCATTTTTGCCGAGCTGCCGATGGCGTAAAGATACTCCAGAATGGTCGATTCCCAGGATGCCCAGGGACTGATAAAGGAGTTGAGCCAAAAAGAACGGACGCCCCGCTCGTAGGCGTCCGGATTTTCCGCGATCCATTTGGCGGGTTGCTTTTTCATTGTCCGTTCTTCGGATACGCAAGCACATTGCGGGCAGACATACCAGATCTCGGTTACCTTGTATTGCTTCTTGTGATTGACGATCTTTTCTTCTTTTTCATATCGGATATCAGCGAAGCGGATATCATGGTAGCCGCCACAATGCGGACACTGGACGCACCAGCGCTCCATCGTGCCTTCGGCAAATGAATCTTCTATGGCGCTGGCGCCCTTGATGGTGGGTGTGGAAACCTCCACAGCCTTTGCATTATAAAACGTGATCTGCCGGGCCATGGCCAGCTTCCACGGGTCGCCCTCCTTACCGGCCGACACGGACCATCGGTCACGTTCATCGCCGATTACATAACGGATTGGCTTGGATGCCAGGGAGTGGGCCTCGGTGGAACCGCACATCGTAAGAATGCCGCCGGGATACGTTTTCTGAAGAATGGTGTTGTTGCTGTCCCTGCTTTTGGGACTGGCTACTTTTCTGCGGAGCGTAGGGCAATCTCGAATCATCGGCGCGATACGGAGCTTTGAATATTCCTTGGCGTCGATGGTTGTCGGATGCACAAAGAGAATGCTGCTCGGGTCCTCGTCGATGATGTAGCCGATGATGTTGTTCTCGAATTCAGACTTGCCGATCTGAGAAGAGGAAACAAGGATGATGCGCCGTACCCTCGGATCGGTGAACGCGTCCAGCGGATCGCGCAGGTACGGCGTTCGGTCTACTCTCCACGGCCCGGTTTCGGCGCTGCTCTCGGTGGACAGACGGCGGTTATCCTCCGCCCATTTGGTAACGGTCAAATCTTCGGGCGGTTTCATACCGGCCAGAGCTTTTGCAATCGCGATATTCAGCCGTAGGGCGTCGTTGTTACTCGTCATCCTCGTCACGCCCGTTCATCACATCCCAGTTCTGCCGCTCCCGGACGCGCTCCTCATACTTTTTAGGATCATAGCGGTAATTGGCCATCTCCGCCATAATCTTGAAAACCTCTTTGCGGATGACGTCGGCTGCTTCTGCAGGACTGGAAATGTTGGATACGTCGACGGCCAGGCGGCCGGGCAGCGCGATCAGCATTCCGCGGACGGAATAGATTAAATCTTCGGTCATGGACGCGACGTCCTCGCTGCGGTGCATCTTGCCCTGCAGCTCCTTGACCTCCAGCTCGGCAATGTCCGCCTTGGCCTGTTTTAGTCTGACCTCGGCGCTGAGCTTGCTGTTCTCCGCTTCCGGGTTACCCTTATCTTCACGCCCGGCCGCCTTGCTCCGAAGGTAATTGCAATAAGCTCTCGTGGCTTCGACCACGTTATAGCGCGGCCCGGCTTTCGTCTGGTGCTTACGCAGCACGCCGTCGCGGGTAAGCTGGCCTACCCATTGACTTGTTATGTCAAAAAGGTTTGCTAATACCAACGTTTTACAGTATCCCGGCTCTTCCTGAACCGGTTCTTTTTTCGGCGTAGCCATAGAAATTCACTCCCTTTCTGCGTAGACATCAGGCAAATGTCAATCAATTTCCCCGGCCGTTCCGCTTCACTTCACACCAATTTTCGGGGTCATTTTATGCCCCGACAAGGAAAGTCCCGGAAAAAAATTTTCCGGAGACTACGCGAGAATCGGGGTCGACGAGCCCGCAAGCCTTGGCACCCCCCCCGTCACAGTACCTTGGCCCCCTGCGCCTCGCGGTAGGCATACTCCTTGCCATCGCGCAGCACACGGGCATCCTGATCTGATCCGGCATGCTCTATGAAGCGCTTAACGATCACATCACAGAACTTCTCTTCGAGTTCAATGGTGTAACAGATTCTATTCTTACGCTCGCACGCGATCAGTGTTGTGCCACTGCCTCCGAAGGGGTCAAGGACAATGCAGTTTGTCAGGCTCGAATTAATAATCGGGTGTTCGATTAGATCCACAGGCTTCATCGTTGGGTGATCCGGATTCTTAGTTGGTCTATCGAACTCCCATATCGTTGATTGCTTGCGGTCTGAATACCATTGGTGCTTGCCCTTCCTCTTCCATCCGAATAGCACAGGCTCATGCTGCCACTGATACGGGCTTCGCCCCATAACAATGCTCTGCTTCTTCCAGATGCATGTGCCGGACAGGTAAAACCCTGCATCCGCAAACGCTCTCCGGAAGTTCAGCCCTTCCGTATCGGCATGGAATACATAGATAGAAGCGTCCTGCGCCATCGCCGCTTCGGTGTTCTGGAACGCCGCAAGCAGGAAGGTGTAGAACGCTTCGCTTGCCATATGATCATTCTTGAACTTGCCGGCCACGCCCTCATAGTCCACATTGTACGGCGGGTCGGTAACGACAAGGTTTGCCAGTTTACCATCCATCAGCAGATCGAAGGTTTCTTTCTTCGTGCTGTCGCCGCACACGAGCCGGTGTTGGCCAAGCAGCCAGAGATCTCCGCTCTTTGTGATCGGCGGTTTCTGTAGCTCAGCTTCAACGTCAAAGTTGTCCTCGGCAGGATCTGCGTCAGCCAGCTCGGCGAACAGAAGCTCCAGCTCCATTTCATCGAATCCGGTAACAGTTGCGTCCGCGCCTTCGCCGGTGATGTCCGACAATAGAATGACGAGCTTCTCCTCGTCCCATTCGCCAGTGATCTTGTTCAGTGCGATATTGAGCTGCTTTTCCTCGACCTCGGTCAGATCGACCACGCTGACCTCGCTTTCCTCGACTCCGAGATCAAGCAGCACGCTGAGCCGCTGGTGACCGCCCACGACATTCCCTGTGGTGCGGTTCCATACAATGGGTTCAACATTTCCGAAGGTGAGGATGGAATTCTTCAATTTTTCATACGCAGGATCGCCAGGGCGCAGCGCCTTGCGCGGATTATACTGCGCCGGCCGAAGCTCCGAGAGCTTCATTTTCATTATTTCCATGGAACGCGCTCCTCATAGACTTCGTACCCGCTGCTGTCCGGTGGCGAACGAACAACCCGAGCCGGGAATCCCGCGAAAGGAGCAACGCGAGACCGTTAAACAACCTCCAATCCATAGAAATAACCGTCCCCCGCAGAGCAGAGGACGGCTGGCGTATGATTAAAATTTTACAATATCGATTGTAGCCGTTTTCGCGTCGATTCATAGACACGTTTGTGACATTAGTCTCGCTCAATCCATTGTATTCCGAAAAGCAAGGCGCTCATCTTTTCACAGGCAGCATCAAAGTCTCTGTATATGGTGCGCGCATCAACGCTTTCACGATCAGCAATATCCCATACTTGCTCCTCTTTATCCTTCAGACATAATGATTCAAGAACACGATACCTTCGCTGTTCCTCTGGCTTTTTGGACGACATGCAAATCGTCTGATATGCCGACAACATTGCATCAATGTGAGCGAGCATAATGGCAGATTTGGCTTTTGATGAAACGATAGCATCAACATCAACATCGTGCTTGTCTTCCATAAGCCTTTGGAAAAAATCGTAATCCTCGGCTTCCACCTCTGTGAGCGAGGTGACCGCGTCGCCGGCGTGAATCTTGATTTCTCGGTAGTTCTTCATCAGCCGCTTAGTGTCGCGCAGCCGCCTGTCAGAGCGCCGCTTTTTTTCCTTTTCCTTTTCTTTCGCATAAGCCTCAAGAGCGGCCTTTGTCCCGGCCTCTGCAGCCATACGAATTATGTAATCTTGCAATTTATCTTTTGCCATCAGCTTTGATCCTCCCTAACCAATTACTTTCTGCGTTTAAGTCGAGGGTTTTCTTTCATGGCCGTCCCCACGCCTCTGGCAGCCGAAACAGCTCTACGCTGATTGTGCTTATAGCCTCGCTCGCCTCGAAAAACATGTCCTTTATGGCGGCAATATCTTCCTTGGTCGGGTAGTGATCTAAGTCAAGTGGTCTGATGCTGACGGCTTCCCACCCATCATCGCCCACAGCGGATATTACGAAAAACCGATGACCATTAACCTCAATGCCGAAGCCTCCGTTTTTGTTGCTTCCGTACATGCCGATTTCATCTTTTTCGTCCGACCTGCATTTATCAAGTTCGCTTAAGTCTTTCATATTCGCACCTCCTTAAGGGTTTCCATTGTCGATTACTTTATTTGCCTGTTCCGGGAAGGAAACCACGGCAGCAACTCCACCAGCTGCCCGAATTGCTTTTATCGTTTCTTCCTGTATTTTGGATAGCTCCCCAATGAATGGACGTTTGATCTCGAAGCCGTAAAACCTGCCGTCAATGATGGCGCAAACATCCGGGATGCCCTGCCTGCTGTATGGCCCGGCAGCTGCTTTCCAAACGAAGGCCGAAGGGTAGGCTTCCTGTATCCACTTCATGATGGCGGTTTGGTAGTAGCTCTCCTTGGGAAGCGCTTCCCGCATAAGCTTGTCAAAGTCTGCGGCGCTGATCGGTTTTCCGGATTTCTCTTTGATCCAGTCCATCATCTCCGATCGGGAAAGGCGGCGGCTCTGCTTCCGGATAGCGATAGCGTTAGGAGCCATAGGACGGTGCTTCCTCAAAGACCGGCTCCGCATTGTCTGAAGGGGGCTCATCCGTAACCGGCGCCTGCTCCATCTCCTGGTCGGCCTGGGTGAACGGCTCTTTATTGCCGGCATCAGCCTCCATCATACGGCTTGCCATCATATCGGCATTGTGAAGCGCCCAGACTGCCGGGTACAATTCAATAGCGTTTCCGAGAGCCAAGGTATCCTGCGTGTCGGTATATCCCATGTGCCACCAGATGGCGTACATCTCCCGGTTGCTCAGCTCTATGTATTGCTTGATGATCATGACGCTCTTGTCGCCGTGGCCGAGCGGCATCCTGTCCTTGACCGAGAAGTACGGGACCTTCTCCCACTTGCCGGTTTGTTCGTTCTTCGCGTTGCGGAGGCTTACCGTGTAGAAGTAGGTCTTGCAAATATCGTGAAGCAAAGCCATGACGATTACGCTATCATCCGGGATCGTGTCGATCACCTTTCCGGCCGCCCGGTATTCCCACTGGCCGTCTTGCGTGGGGGTCATGCTACCCCGCAGCGCATCCAGAACATTGAGGCTGTGCTGGAGAAGTCCGCCCTCGCAGGAGAGGTGGTACTTGGTGCTGGCCGGAGCCTCGTAAAAATCGCTTTTACGGATATAGGCCATGAGCTTATCAATACCGGGGCGCTGAACCTTCTCAAGCTCCGCCTCGAATCGTGCAATCAGTGTTTTGGTATCCATTTTTCTGTTCCCCTTTCATACTGTTTCTGCGGTTTGGCTTTCAGTGGCCGCTTCTTTCTTCGGGTCGTCCCCGATGTGGGGCGTGAATGCGTAATTGATGTGATTGTATTTGTTATCGATCCAATGGCCGTACTCTGGGTTCTCCTTCCCGGGAAGCCAGAAGGCTTTTAGAATGTCGTTGTAAATCCAGCGGTTGCCCGGATCTCCGGTCCATCTGTTATGGCGCTGCCAATATGGGTCAAAGGCTTCATTGTAGAGGCGCTCATACAATTTGCCGAGCAAGTCTTGGAACTGGTCCATGTTCTGTCGGTCGGTAAGCGAGGACCGCATCTGGTCATAAAGCCCGCCCTCCTTGTGCTCATCCTGCTTGATGGCGGCGATCTTCTTTTCCAGCCACTCATTCCCGGCCTTGTCACCCGGATGCGTGGGAAATTTCAAAGTGTTGAAATATTCGGCGCAGTACCACTCTCCGAGGCTCTCGACCTCCGCCACCAGCTGATTGTACGATTTGGCGTATTTAGTCTGAAGATCCTCGATAGGGACCTTTTCCCGGTTCGCCTTGAGCCTTTCCAGCGCCTTTTCGAATGACGCGATCTTCTCTGCGATTTCGTCCACGGTTTTCATCTCCTTTTTGTGGAGCTTTCCCCGCCCTTACACCTGTTGCTAAAAATAGGTGTATAGCTATTACTCTTTGAAACGTCGGGCTTTTTCGGAAATCCTTACACCTTACACCTAATTTTTTTGATATACCCTGATATTTTAGAAATTTTACACAACTTACAAAAAATCGTGAATCGTGCAGCATTTGCAGAATGCAATAAAATTAGGTGTAAGAGGTGTAATAGGTGTAAGAGTATATTAAAAATCCTTGACATTCCGGGCTTTTTACGCTTCTGCCGTTCCTTACACCTAACCTTACACCTAATTTTAGGTGTAAGGCTTTAACGGTTAAAATGGAAGGTCTTCATCGCTGTCTGTGATCTCTGTAAACTGGGTTTGCTGCCCGATGGCCTGTTGTTCCCATTCTTTCGGGAGTACATCGCTTTCCCCGTGCAGTTCCTCAAAATCATCTATGCCATCCTTCTTTTCAGACAGCTTTCCAAGAAAGAACTCCACGAACCTGCAGCTTCGATTGGTGAACCACTTGATGGTGGAATAAATCTTTTTCCCAGACTTGTCCGTCGTGGAAGAGATCAGCCCCTGCTCCGCCAGGTACTTCATGGTTTTGCGCGGCGAGTACCCGGCCTTCGTCAGCGCCTGGTTCAGCATTGAGGGAAATATGTATACCGTGTTCCCTGATTCAGAGAGCATGCCGAGGCAGGTGCCTATGGCGTTGGTGCCGAAGTAAGCCTTGTTTGACAGTATCCAGTCCACTATGAACTGCGTTGCGTTTTCGTTTACGTCCATGGAGTTGCTTTCCACCTGGTCAATGAGGATATTCGCCGCCATGCGCTTTGCTCTGGCCCACGATTCCATGGTAATTCCCAGCGGCTCCAGAATTTCCGAATTCGCTTCTGGATTTTGAATGAGCGTCTCTTCCTTTGAGCCTCCGAAGAACCAGCTGTCAATAAGGGCATCGGCCAGTGCAACCGTCGAGATCCCGGAGATGTGCGACCCGTTTTTCCCCTCGCTGATTGCCCGGACATAACTCTGCATCTTTTCATATGCTTCACAGATTTGCCGCTCATGAAGCCCGATGATGCGATCTACGAAGGCAGGGCCGGCCCAGCCGCAGTCCATGACCGACTGCTGATGCATCAGCCCGGCGTCCTGCTCATTCTCGAATGGGCCGCCGTATATTTCCAGCACACGGGTACTGACACCCGTTTGCGTTGTATCCGTACTGAGCGGCTCTTCGCCGGTTGCCAAAGCTATGGTGCGCCATTGATGCGTAGTTTGAAGACCGCCGCCCTTTGCGCCTCTGATTTTGCCTGTGCCGGACGCGATCATATAGACGACCTTCTCCAGCGTTCCCTGATTGTTCCCCGCGAGCTGCCGCTCATCGATGCCGAGGGGGAGGTCGCAATAAAAAGCCGCCGTGCGTTCGAGGCCGACTTGTGTGGCGTTGAAATTCACCATCAGCCGTTCCGGGTCGCCCCACGCAGAGAGTGCCGCTTTTAGGGCCGCGGTCTTGCCTCCCTTTGATCCACCCCAGTTATATACAAAGAAGATCCTCTGCTTTACGATTCGCAAAAGCGGAGCCGCGAAGCTGGCCGCAAGGATAAACCTGAACTTGTCCCTTGCTCTGTGAGGCGCCATGTGCTCAATCCACTTCTCGAAGGTACCGTTTTGACAATAAGCCGCCGCCATACCGCGCTGTGAAGGGTCAATGTCCAGCGTGATTCCCTCCGCGCGGCCGGGGAGGAATCTTCCGCCTGGTTGCCAGCCGAAGGTGCCGGTGGCGTCGGCCTTCGGAATGATGTCAATGTTCTCCGCTTCCAATGCGCCCAGGAACCGCACCACCTGCTTAGCGTTCTCGCTGGTGATGGTGCACCCCAAGTCCGCCAGCGCTGTAATTGCCCGGCTGGAAAAAATGGTGGAACGTGGGTAGATGGCGGTGTTCCATTTATCATCCCGCTTAAAGGCGATCTCCATCTTCTCATCGCCGGTTTCCATGCTCTTAAGCCGCTGCGTCAGGATGATCGGTGTTCTGCAGACGCTGGTCGGAGTGAACTTCTTTTCGTCGATTATGCTAATGCCTTTTTCCGAGTAGAGCCAGTGTTCTGGCTGTCTGAGATTAATTGGCGCGCCGGTGATCGCCTCAGGTACCTGCTCCTTATCGAGATCGATCTTCTCGGCGCCGTCGAGCGCCTCCCGGATCATTCTTGCCGCTTCTTCCTTCCCGTGCTTTATGTAGAGATCCGACGGGTCCTTCACGCCGAGCCGCTCGCAGCTCCAGAGATACGCTTCTCCGATAAATCCGCCCTCTTTTAAGCCGCTGCAGACTTTAGCGACAAAGGTTTCCCCGCCCTTGTCCGGTTCCTTGTGGATATAAAGCTTCAGGTCCTGCAGTACGTCTGCCTGCTGTGGCTTGAACATGGACGCTCCGGCCACGCCGATGGCTGGGATACCCATATACCAGAGGCTTTGGCTGTCTGATTCGCCCTCAACCATGACGGCATAACCCACTTTGCGAATTTCAGGTAAGCGCCATTCTCCATAGAGGCAGATTTTACCGCTGGAACCATACTTCCATCTGAAATCCTTGTTTCCAAACCTTTTTCTGAAGGTGGATTCCTCTCCATTAATGTCGAGGTACGGGATACGGAGGAATGTAGTGCCGTTCCGCTCCTTGCCCGTGCTGACATGGCAAGTATCCTGCAGGAAGTCTTCAGGCAGACGCTTTTCAAAGGAATACTGCCCGACGGTGTAAGAGACCGCAGCAAGATCCGCCTCGTTGGCCTTTTTCGGCGGTGCCGCTTTGGGGCGATCCTGATTCAGGCCGTATTTGTCAAGGATGACCTTGTAGGCGTCTTTCGTGTCCATCTTGTTATACTCCGCCCAGAAGGACACGAAGTTCCCGCCCCGGTCCTCCGCGAAGCAGTGCCATTGCCCGGTCTTCAGGTCAACGGAGAAGCTGTTGTTTCTGTCTTCGTGAAAAGGGCATAACCCGGTGAGATTATCGCCGGTGATCTTGTGCTTCTCAATGACGGCGCTGTATTCCGCCTTATAATCGACAATCCTGTCCAGGTCAACCGCATTTTTTGCCGTCATCCACTCTCACCGCCCTTTCGCTGTATATTTCCATAGGCTGCTCCCGTCATGCGGGGGTACCTTGCGGTACCCCCGCGATTGCAATTCTTTGAGCCTGCTCAGCTTAATCCTTGAAGGGCAGATCATCTGCCGGGGCAACCTCGGAAAATTCAGCCTCGCCTGCCATTTCTTCGGTTTGCTCCTGGTTGTCGGCATCATGAACGGCCGGCGTCACTGCGTTATAGTCGTTCAAGGTGATTGCCATTTCCGTGTACTTACCCTTGATCTGACGGCGCAGCTCCTTGGCCATGCCAGAAGCTGAAGGAGGAAGGATACCTTTCTTTTCGATGGTCACCTTGCTGTAGGCGATTCCGCCGGAGTTAGTCGCCTTTTCAAGCTTGAAGGAGACGATAAGACCGGTGTAGGGGATTCCCTTGGTTCCCATGATCCGGGCGAGCTGCTTGTTCACATCCTTGATGGACGTGGGCGGGACGGTCAGAAGGTAGAGGTTCGGGTCATTGTCCATCATGATGTATACCCGGCGCATATTCTTGCAGGCCTTGCCTTTGCCGCCCTTAATATCGGTGCCGTAAGCGTTGAGGGGGCAATGTTCGCAGTCGCAGACCTCGCCGGTGTCGTTGCGGATGCCGACCTTTCCGTCCATGCTGGAGCAGACCGGGATTTTGTCCCCGTCATCGCCGGAGCCGTACTCCTTTTCCCAGTAAGCGTTCAGGCGATGGGTGAAGACGATCACGCCGCTGACTTCCTTCATGTACTCGACATCGTCCTCGTCGTCACCCTGCACCTCGTAGGCGAGGCCACCGCCGGAAGGGATTTTGACCATGCGGCAGGAAATACCGCTCTCGTTGTCCAGATCTTCCATCTGGTCCTGAAGCTCCGCCATCAGTTCCGGGTCCATACCCTCAAAGCGGTTCGCGATCTTGAAGCTGTCCATCACAGCAAGTTCCGTTTTCTTAGCCATTTTCATATCCTCCTATTATTCGTTTTCGGCCTCGGCGGGTTCAGCCTCGGCAAAGTCACCATCAACGGCAGCGACCAGCTCGTCCATCGGAGTGGTGCTGTCATTGCCCAGTTGTTCCACGATGTAGAGGTCGTTCAGGGTTCTCTGCATCTCGGCGGCCATGCGGACCGCCTGAATAGCGGCGTCAGCTGTGCTGTTGCAAAGGGCGCTGACGGCCTCAAGCGCCGGGTAATTGGGATCGGGCAGGGTGTTGAGCAAGGTACCCATGTTGTCCTTAATAGCCTTGACCCTGCCCTGCAGGGCAGAGAAGTTTTCTGCGGCGATGCCGTAAGCTTCGTGCCGGTTGCAAACCTTGGCCGGGGGAGTATCGCCACCCACGATTTTGTTCTTAGTGAAGTGGATCGCCGTCAGGATATTCTCCTTGATATCCAGATCCGCTTTGAGGGTCATGTCCATTTCCATCTGCTCATAGTCGCTCATGATTTTTTACCTCCAATTTTTACAGTTTCTTTTCGCCGGGTAATGTCGACGGTATCGAAGCCCTTGACCACCTTGTCCAGCGCCTCGGAGAGCTCGCCGTTTTCCTCTATGTAGGATTTCATCGTAGCCTGAAGGGTACGTGGATCTACCTTCTCCACGATGATGTCGCCCAGACCTTCCTCACGCAGGACATCGAAGAAAGCCACGTCGTTATTCTTGATCTCCTCTTCCGATCGCTTGCTGTAGATGGTCTTTTGTGCGAGGCTGAATGAATAACCGCCGCTGGAAATGCGGGGGCAGTCATCATCAACCATCTGCTGCGCGATTTTTACCTTGCGATCTTCGATGGCGGCATTGTTGTCTTTGGTTTGAGCCGCAAGCTCGTCCTTACGCTCAAGCAGGGCTTGGTACTCCCGTACCATGTCAAGCAGGGTCATGTGGATCATCCTTTCTGTTATTTGCACACTCAAGGCGGAGGCACTTGCCGTTCCGGTAAGCCATGCACCGCTTTTTTGCACATTCCTCAAACCATTCATGAGTTGTGATTACGCCGGTCATGGAATTCGTTTCCTTGTGGACCCGTTTCTTGAACGGGCAGAGGGATTTACTTTCCATCGTCTTCAGCTCTCCTTTCAGCCTGCGCCAGTTCTTGCTGCTTCTCGTCCCATATTTCCTGCGCGATCTGTTTGGCAGTCTCCCGCCCACAAATATAAACATCTTTGTGTTCAGGAGGCTTTGGGACAAATAGAGCAATCCGGTTTTGCAGTTCGTTGAAATCTTCCGGGCATGAATAGGTCACGATTTCCGAACCGATTATCTTCCCGTTTTCGTCAGCCGGGAAAACGCCTGTCCAGTCAGATACAAGAAGTTCGTCTTTATGCTCATTGAAGAGCTGCCGAATTTCTGCGCTCCACTTAGCGGAGATTTTCATAAACTTCTTCATGACATGCGTCGGAACCAACACGCCGCAATATTGTCCGTTTGCGCTTATGTCGAACATTTCATGATCGTAAAGGTATTCATATCGCATTTTGATCTTCCTTCCCGGCCTGCGCGGCCCTCTCCGCAAAATCTGGATCGTTTTTGATTAGCCAGTCTATGGCGGTTTCCCGCACAAGCGCTGCGCGGCTTTCCCACATCATCAGATCCGCTTTTTCCATGGTTTCGTCCATTACGGCCAGCAGCTTTCCTTTGTATAGCTGTGCCTGTTGAGCGCGCGCTTCAATCCCTGCGAATATTTCAGCCTCAGGTCTGCTGTCACCGGCCGGCCCTTTATAGCGGCTGCTGTGCTTTACAATTCGGTCGCTCATTCCGGCTCTCCTTTCCGGCGCACCGGCTGCACAGGTCAGGTTCTACCCAGTAGCAGCCTCCGGGGCAGGCATGATCCCATGTGCAGCCGCAGATGCGGCATTTTTGGCCTTCAGGGGCTGGGATAACATGCCCTTCGCAGAAAGGGTAGGGGCAGCTATCGTCAGCCTGCGCCTCCAGCGGAACGGAAGAATAGGAAAACCGGCCACAGGCTGGGCAGATGTACCTGTTCATGATCAGCCCTCCATATCAAGCACGGTGTAGGTGTTTCCGCTGCGCGTGATCCGGACCACCTCATTGCCGTTCTCGTCATGTGTGGCATAGTATGCATTTCCGGACATAAACCGGGCCACTCTCGCCACTGCCGAATAATCAGCAAAGGTCGAAAGGTTTTTGATCGTTACGGTTTTCATGATGCGTCCTCCCAATCCCATAGGCGCTGCTTGCCCTTAGCCGGGACAGGCGTCTCCAGCATCTTGATGTTGACTATCTCCCAGGCATAGCGCCCCGGTGTCCAATCTCCGAAAAGCAGCTCCTGTTCATCCGGCTCATAAATTCCATGGTCTGTTTCGAGCCATCCGGTGGAGGCGCTGGACAGGCCTCGCCCGCCGTGCAGCACCATCTTGTGGCAGCCCACCAGCTCGGCAGTAGCAATGACCGCGCCGCAGGGAAGATAGCGGAAATCTCCATTCCGCGGCAATAGCCCCAAAGTGCGGAGAGAAGCCTTCATCGCGGCTATGGTGTCATCATTAAGATTCTGGATCACCTTGAACGGGTTCATCGCTGCAGCGTGAATTGCTATCGGCCCGCGGTATTTTGTCGCCCAAGGGCGGGTTTCGAATTGCTTGGCCCCGCAGGCCCAGAGTGACGCCCACGGTTGCCAGACGGTGATTGCTTTCATAACAGTTATTTCAGGCATATTTTTTTCCTCCTTTGCGCTCTGCCGATGGTCTCATAGGAGTTTGATCTGGGATTATATTGAACAGGCACTGGACTTCCGCAGTTTAAGCATGGGATATCGAAGAGATCCTCCGTGATATTTGTCATGTACTTAAAGCGCCGGCCACATTCGCAGTTCACGAAGAGGGGCGTAAGGTTTGCCGGAAGCTCGCTCGAAGTGCCGCAGGAATTGCAATAGTATCGGCCGATCTCGTTCTTTGCGTTAAATCCCCGAGCCTCCCCGCACTTTGGGCACTTGATATACAGAAAGCCCCTATACAGCGCTGGCTCGGGCTGCCTATCTGGTGCTGAAGCAGGCTGCAGTGGAACCGGCCTCTCCACGATAGGCAACGCCCGCTCTATGGGTTCTGGTTCAGGTTCTTCCTCAAGCTCAGGCTCAGGCTCGTCTTCAACAGAAAGATCCGGCGTGTCCGCCTCAACGCTGCCTGAGGTGGTCTTCGCAGAAATAACAGCGCCCACCAGCTCACGAAAACGATCTGCGCATTCCTCATCCGGAAGCTCTAAGGTGAAGGATTGAATTTTGGTTGATATAGTAAGCTTCACTGCTTATTCCTCCTTTCCGCACAATCCGTGCTTGCTCTTAAACCGGCTAAATATGTCCTCGCAAACTCTGGCGTCAGTTACCCCGCCCGGGCACTTATCTGCGTTGGGGCAGATATCAATGCGCTGCGTACCATACAGGCAACCCTTCTCAATGCGGTATCCGTCATCAAGCCTTGAAATGATGCAGCGCCGGCCCTTTGGAGGCTGGGACAGTATCGTGACAATCAACCGGTAGGAACTGTATGTTTTGACGGTCCGAAGGGTTCTCCAAATGGCTGCTATGAATTGTGACGGCTGAGGCTTGTAGTTTTCCAGCGCGTCGCCTATCTCTTGCAGAGTGGGAAGCTCCGCGTCGGCCGTGTCATATATGGCAAAGGGAAGCGGCTGCTTATTCATCCTGTCCGCCTCCTTTTTTGGAGGAGACCTCGTAGGTATTCAGGTATGACCGTTTCTTGCAGAGCTCGCATTTCTCGTCAGCCGAGCTGTCTGAGGTCTTTCTTACGCTGAACCCCTCGGCCATGCGTTCGGCGCAGCTGTAGCAAAGATGCATAATCTGCTTCATGGCTTGGCACCGCCTGAATCCGCCCGTTCGGTTTGAGGGGCATTCTTCATCTCGGATGCGAGAGCCTTTACCCCGGCCTCGTAGCCGCGCCGGTATACCCGAGCCAGATAGGCCGTGAGCTGCGCTTTGTCCATGTGCTTGACGGCCTTGTAGTCCTCACGCTTCATTTCCATCCGAATCGCCTCCTTCCTCGACTTGCTCTACCATCTCATCCAGCGGCGACGCCTCGCCAAGTTCGAAGAGGAGCACAGGGAATTCGGCGCCGGACATGAGCTGGTAGGCTTTAGGCTTGTACGCCTGCCTGCTTTCCAGATCTAAAATCAAGGCGGCGACGCCCTCTTCCGGGTCGAACCCGGACAGGTATTCAATCAATTCTTTGCACGTCATCAGAAATACTCCCTCCATGTGTCTACCACCGTTTTTGCAAGGTCTTCCTTCTTGGCCAGCGATTTCATGAGCATCTCATCAATGGTCCCCTCTACCATGAGGTGAATGTAGGTGCAAGGGTGATGCTGGCCGATTCTGTGAATCCGGGACAGGCTCTGACTATAGGTGGCGTAATTGAAGTTCACGCTGTAGTAAACGCAGGTGTCGGCCGCCGTCAAGGTGATACCGGTACCCGCCGTGTCGATCTGGCCGATGAAGACCATCGTCTTCGGGTCCTCCTGAAACTGCTTGATGATATCGCCCCTCAGCTCTTTTTTGACGTCGCCGTAAATACCAACGGTTTTCATTCCGGCTTTGCCGAGCGTTTTCTCTGCGAGGCGTATAATTTCATGTACCTCCGGAATGAACCGGGCGAAGATCACAAGCTTCTTTTTTCCTTCGAGGACATAATCGTTAAGGATATCTTCCAGCGCATCCAGTTTTCCGGTGCTGACCAGTTGCGGACGGTCCGCCTCGTCTCCCACGAGAAACCCGCCCGTGAGCTGCTGGAGCCGGAGGAGCTTTGTCAGCACGGTTGTCGCTGTGATCCTGTCGCCGCCGTCCAGATCCGCGAAGCTGTCACGCTTGAGGCGGTCATAGAGCTGCTTCTCTTTGGGGTTGAACTGTATGTAACGGTTTTCAAAGGTCTGTTCCGGAAGGTCAAGGGCCTCGTTTTTGGTTACGCGGTATGCAATGCTGTGTTCCTTCTTGATAAGGCCGTCCAGATCCCGGTACCCGATCACCTGTTTACGGTTAAATCCGCCCATGACGGCATAGCGGCCTCTAAAAGCGTAGAAGTTCTGACCGAAGATCGTGCTGTCGAGGAATCTGTATTGGCTGAATATGTCGATTGCCTCGTTCTGCACCGGGGTACCGGAGAGGATCATCTTGTATCTGGCCTGGTCGCCGAGCTTGTGCATTGCCTTGCTCTGCGAGGCATCGGGCGTTTTGATACGTTGGCTTTCATCGGCGATGATAAGGTCCGCATCAAACTCCTGCAGGCGTTCGAAGATACCGTCCCTCCACGTGGATTCGTAGTTGATCACGGCCACCTTCATGGCCTTAAAAGGAAACCGGTCGAGGTCATCCAGCGCCTTGATGCGCTTGTTCTTTTCGCCCAGCAGGGTGGTGATGGTGTATTTGAAATCTGCGTATTCCTGAAATTCCTTCGGCCAGACGGCGCAGACCGAAGTCGGGGCCACGATCAGCACCTTATTGATCTTGCCCATCTGGTATCCAGTGCCGGCCACCGCTATGGCCGTGAGGGTTTTGCCGCAGCCCATTTCAAACAGGAAACCGAAGCCTTTCCCGTTTCTGGCCGCTTCATTTTCTGTCATTCTTTAAATCACACTCCTTTCACCGGTCAACCGCCAGTATGGTTCGGTATCTGCAATGGCCCGGAATATCGGGTATGCCTGCTGTGGGACTACGGCGTTTCCGAGGCATTTAAGTCTGTCCACCCGAGAGGGAACCCCATTAGCCACTCGACCCACGTCGGGTTCAACGCTCCAGTGTTGTAGCCAACTTCTTTGGATACCGCATCTTCCAACTTCCGAATCCCGCCTCCCGAGGTATTGCGCTGCATCATGCCCCCACCGGTTGGCGTTTTCGGAGTCGGCCACATATGTACTACCCGTCCCAGAAGTCCATTCGCTGGTACATTCCTGCAGCTCTCCGCGCTCCCGTCCTTGTAATCCCGTGTTGTGGGTGTCGGCCATATGTGAACCGCCATTGATAAGGCTGGCTTTCCCTTGCTGTCCCGCGAGTTCGGGCCTCCGTGATCCCCATCCCCGGCCCTCGGAGTCGGCCACAGGCCCTGCTCCGTCATTCTCACTTGATGCTCCAGCCCGACCTGCCGCTTCCTGCCGTCCGGCATCATACCGGTTGGGGTCATATCCGGGGGATTCACTCGACCGCCGTTCGGTACATTTGGCGTTTGCCACAAAGAACACTCGTTCCCGTCTGTGCGGCGCTCCGACAGCCGCAGCTTCAAAATTAAAAACGGTGACAGCGTATCCCTCACGCTCCAAGTCCTCGCAAACTGTGCGCCCGGCAATACGCAGGATTCCAGGTACGTTCTCACCGATAACCCAAGGAGGCACAAGTTCCCGGATAACTCGGAGCATTTCCGGCCATAGGTAACGGTCGTCTTCTTTACCTTTTTGCTTTCCAGCCACGGAAAAAGGCTGGCAGGGGAACCCCCCCGAGACAATGTCAACGGTTCTGCGGCCTGTCCGCTCATAAAAACTCTCCTTTGTCAGCGTCCGAATATCTCTCCAGCGCGGAACGTCTGGCCAGTGCTTTTCCAGCACCTTTGTCTGATAGTCGGCGAATTCGCACTGGCCTATTGTTTCGATGCCAGCCTGCCCGGCGGCCAAGTCCAGCCCTCCGATGCCGGAGAACAAAGATAAATGGGTTATCATCAGAAATTCCTCCATATTACTTCTTGCCGCCATGCGTTGCTTTGAGTTCTGGCATCAATGGTCGTCTTTTCCCAGTTGGCAAGCTCGGAGTTATACAAGGGGCTGTCATATCCGCTGATAATCACTGGACCCTTATGATTCTTAAGCGCTTGAATAAGTCGGATGTGATCATCATTGCCGTCCATCTCATGGGCATAGATACCGCTCCGCCTTGTTTCGCCCATATATGGAGGGTCCGCATAGATCAGCGTGTTTTGGTTGTTATAGAGTGGAATCAGGTCGATAGCATCCGCGCATTCGATCTGCGCTCTTTTGAGCCTTTCTGCGATTGGAGCGATTCTGCCGGGAAGATTTGCCCAATGGTGGGCGGTGTTGCTCTTTGTCTGACTGACATCGTGCTTCCAGCCGGTTCTTTGACCGAGCCGGTTGCCGGTACCTTGCCAGCACCGGACCGAGAAGCGCCGGGCGTCCTCTACCTCATCGCCTGTAAGATGAAGTGGCGCTCCTGCTCTGGGTTCCTGTATTGCCTCAAACTCCGCCCGCGCGGAGGGGGTCAGCTCTATGGCTCTTGCCAGCTCGTCCGGATGATCCCGGCAGACCTTGAAAAAGTTGACCACATTCCGGTCAATGTCATTGATCACTTCGAGCTTGCTTTCCGGTTTCGTGAAGAACACCGCCCCAGAACCGAAGAACGGCTCCACATAAATCTCATGGGGAGGAATTTGCTCCACGATCCAGTCGGCGATGCGCCACTTGCTGCCGGGGTATTTCAGAGGTGCTTTACCCATCAGAACTTCACGCTCCTCTGGTTAATGGTTCTCTGAATTTCCAGCTCCACCTTCACGCCCTCCAACCAGCACCGGACTATGTACCTGGCCTGCTCCGAAACCTTGCGAATGGTGACGCAAAGAAGGATTGTGATAATGATTGCCGTGTAATTCAGATTTCCGAGTATCTCAAGCATTTTTCACCATCCTCCGATCTTTTTCCCGCACCAATGGCAATAGCTGTGTCTCGGTGCAATCCTGTGGTTGCAGTCCGGGCAATGCCAAGCTTCATCGGTATAGACAGGGCGGGAGGCTACTTCGTATTTCTGATGCAGGGCCTTGAGCTCTTCGGCTTGCTGCCGGTAATCGTGCAGGATGTCTTTGACTTCCTCCGCACTGCCGCAGCCTTCATCCTGCAGGGCGCTGAAAATGCTGATTGCCGTCTCCAATGCGACTACATCATCCCGCCATATGGAATCGGAGTCCGGTGCCGCCGCAAAGGCGGCGCTGCTGTCTTTAAGACTGCTCAGCTGATAGAGAATGAAGTCCATTCCAACGCCGGGCTTGCTTTGCTTTTTACTCATTGCTGATCACCGCCTGTTCGGGAGTTTCCCATCCGAAGGTGAGGAGACACATATTAGCGGCCCTCACCTGGTGCTGGTAGAGGGGGAGCTTGACCGGATATTTCACGAACGGAACGGGATCGGCGGTCATACGTTCTCGGTCAACCGCGTCGGCAATGGTGTGGAGTGTCGTCCGACGCGCCTCGACTGCGGGCGGCAGCTTTACGATGCTGGACAGTTTGTCCAACAATTCAATATCAGCAATACCGGCTAGGGTCTGGGTGGGCTTGCTCCACTTCATCTTGTTCCATGACTTAATGATGGTGAACTGCACATTGTCAGCTTCGCGGATCATAAGGGTGTCGCCCTTGAGCGCAATTTTCACTTTGCCGCCTCCATTTCCGCGAGGTAGGCATGGTAAATATCCAGAGCCGCGGCGCTATATTCCGTCTGGGCGGCGCCGCAATCTTTGGAACCTTTCAGTCCCATGTTGTAGGCCATGTATAGAGCGTGGCTCTCGTAGGGGTTTCCACCTAAGTCAAGGTGGTCCGTCAACCACGCTATGTAATCAATGGCTACGGTTACATTCTGCGCGGGGTCTGCGAGATCTGTGATTCCGAGCCTGTCAATCCTGTCCTGCTGCCAGGCGGTGTTGATCTGCATGAGGCCGATACTCCGGCCTCCGTCACCGATGGCCTCCGCATCGAATTTAGTCTCCTGGTCGGCGATAGCCATGACACAACAGAACAAGCAATCGTCTTCTCCGCACACCTCGTAGATCTGTCGCTGGGTGTCGATGTCAAGGCTAGCGATCCCGGACAGGAGCGCAGGGAGCTCGGGAGCGATAGGCTCCGTTGGCTGTGCCGCCTGGGTGGTGATGCACTTTACCAATGGCGCAGCAGCTTCTGCGGTCGGGGTGAAGGTTGCTTTATCTGACTCCGCTTCCGTATTCGTTGTAAAGCCGCCGAAGATTATACCGGAACAAAGCGCCAGCGCCGCGATGACTATTGCGCCCTGGGCTCTGCGTGCTTTTCCCCGAGACTTCCGCAGTCTCCGCATTTGAGCGGTCGCAGGAGCCGGAGAGCTGGTGTACTCGGCCTTTGCCGATGTATGTATTTTCATAACGTCATCCTCTCTTCATCATTTCTCAACCACGAGCCTTTCGCCGGTGGCCTTGCAGACCAAGATCAGGGTGTTCTCCAATTCCCGTGCGAGGGCATAGGCTTTGGGGTCATAACCCATCTGACTGAGAAGGATTTTCTGATTTCTGGTCAGCTTGCGCGGATTCTTCATGCGAGGCCCTCCTTCAGCAGCGAATACGCTTTTTGAAGCATATCCACATCAAAATACCCGAAGTGGCATTCTTCTTCCGAAATCCCGAGCCGCTCGGACAGCCAGCGGTAGGCCTTGCGGCGGGGATTCTGGCCGCTGCCCTTACTCGGCTTGCCCTTCCACCTGGCATCGAAAAGGCTGTGGCAAGCCATCTTCATATTTCGCATCTCCTTGTTGGAGAGAATCCCAAGTGCTTCTCTCGGCCGCGGTTCATGGGTGCCAACGTAGGCCCCGCACTTCGTGCAGAGATAGCACATGCCGCTTCCGTATTCGCGGCCATATACCGCAGCGTTTGATGTATAGATAACCTTGCCTCCGCAGATATTGCAGGTTGTAGGATGCAGATCAATCATTCATTCTCGGCCCCTCTCGTTGGCGGTTTCATCCCAGGCGTCGACGGTGGAAATGCAGTTGTCGCAGCCGACGATATCGCCGTCGTTGTTCTTGTAAAAAGTGTCGGTCTCCTCGCCACACACAGGGCAACGGGGGAAGCTCGGCTCCTTGCCGTCCGGATAACCTGTGCGCTCCATATTGCGAATGATCGGGTCCTCTGGAATATCATGCGGGTTCATGCTTGTCCGCGTTCTTTCCAGTTGACCCCGCAGATCTGGCAAGCCGCATACAGCGCGTTCAGGCTGCGAAGCCGCTGCCACGCCTTGACCGACGGTGCCCAGCGAAAACCGTTCGATTTGAGCTTTTGCGTCATGGCGTCATCCTGCCGTTCATCAAAGCGGATCATTACCCGGTTGGTGGTGGGGTCGCTCTCGATCTCACCGCCGTCAAACTCGATCAGCTCCGCAGGCATGCTGTCGACGCGCTCCAGCTTTGCGATACGCTCTTTCGCGGCCTTGATGTCCCGGCCGAGATACGGAAGGGTGTACCAAGGCGCCGGCTCGGTCCCGTTTTTCTTGGCTTCTTTGTTAGCGGCCTTAATTCGGTCCCTCTCGGCCTCCAGCCTTGCGACCTTCTCCCGGAGCTTCTCGATCGCGGCCGGATCGTCCGAGGAAATCGCGCTGTTGCTCTCTGCTGCCTCGGCGCGGTCGGCGTAATAGTCGGATTTGCCGGATAGCTCAATGGACTTGTCCATCAGCTTTGCGCTCTTGGCCCTCAGATTCGGGAGTGCAGGCCGGCCGATGATGTTAGGCTGCCCGAGCGGGATATCCTTCACGAGATCGAAACTTCTCTTGCTTGCCGCATCTGATTCTTTTGATGCCTTATAGGCTGCGTCGTTCAGTCGGTCGATCCTGGCTTGACGACGCTCTTCGTAATCTTCTCTTCCTGGCATATTGCGTCTCTCCTTTGTTCAAAATCTGCGATATATTGCCTGACCTGATAGGTGAGCCAGTCCTGCATGGTATCAAACCCATCGGACCGGACAAGCCGTTGCAACTGCTCATACTCGTCATCTTCAAGGCGGCATGATATGCGGCATTTCAGGCGATGGCCACCGGATTTGTGCTTTTTAGCGGTTGGTTCGGAATTGGCTTGCTGTGAAGTGTCCTCAGGTTTCCGAGGCTGCGCGGCAGGATACTTCATAAACAATGCTTCGTAGCCGTCAGGATGGAGTACTACGCCGTATTTCTCCGGCTTTGAGCATTTGGAAAGCAGCGTCTTGTCGAAACTGGGGAAGCGGGCCTTGACCACGCGGACGGCTTCCTTCGGCGCAATGCCTCCGGCCGATAGCGTTTCTTTCAGGTCGTCCATCGGTTGCACCGCCTCTCCTGATTGACAGCTGCGCGCGATACTGATATGATGCTGACAGGTTTATTTGCCCGGGGTCGTGTCTGTGACAGCAGCACGGCCTCTTCTTTTTTTGCGATCATACCGATCATTTTGAGGGGAATAACAACTCCTTTCATCTTGTGTGCTCCTTTCATTAGGTTAGCTCCGTTGCTTTGTTATTTGCCGCTGTGATTGCTTTCAGCTTCTCCGCTTGCAGCCGCTTTTTTGGCCATCCGCGCCGCTGTCTTGGCGTCCAAGGCTTCACGCCCCCCTGGAGTAGCCAGAATCGTTTTGAGAAGCTTAATCGTCCCGTCGGAAAGTCTGTCAATGGCGGGTTGCGGCATTTTGCCGATATCTATGTAGGTCGTGTCCATGTCCGCCTCCTCCTATGGCGTTTAACCGATTACACACAATCGGCAAAAAAAATCTTGTCCACCGTAGTGTTCAAGGCCTGTGCAAGTTTGACCAGCGTTTTGGTAGAAACTGCTCTTTTAGTACCGTTTTCAAGGGCGGATACCGTGCCGCGGCTGATGCCGCTTTTTTCGCAGAGTTCCTCCTGAGACATTTTGAGGGCGACCCTGACTTCCTTGATTCTGTACCCCATGTAGTTACCTCCTTTCAAAATGTTTAATCGGCTGCACAGTCACATAGTACATCGCAAATTCTCACGTGTCAAGAGGATTGCACAAACTGTGTTCAATTTATTTCACAAATACGATTGACATAGCAAAAGGCAAGAATGTATAATGGATTGAACGTAGCGAGGAGGAATTCAGTGTGGATTTGCGAAATTTTATAATTAAATACAGGGCTGAACACGGCCTTTCGCAGCGCCAGTTTTCTGAAGCGTGTGGTATGTCGAATGGTTATATATCAATGATTGAACGCGGTGAAAATCCAAAGACTAAGCTGCCTGTAACTCCGACGCTTACGGCCTTAAAGAAGATGGCTTCTGGTATGGGGATGACTCTGTCTGCGTTGCTTACAGAGGTTGATGATATGGATGTTAATCTAATCGATAATTCGTCCAAAAAAAAGACCGCCCTCAACATGGAGGGCGGTCTGATGAATGACGCTGATTCTGAAATTGTCAGCATTATTTTATCTCTGTCTCAGGATAAAAAGGCAGAGGCTCTTCGCTATCTTCGTTATCTTGCAAAGAGCGAAGATATGTAAATAGCGCACATTTACTGTCCGCCGGCACATCTTCGAGAAGGCGCAGTAGTTCCAGGACTTTCTTACTTGATGCCATATTCGCCGATCCTTTCTTTTATTCTGCCGGCAGTGTAATTAGTGTACCACGGTTTTAGATTTCTTGCAGCGAAAAGATAATTAATCACTTTCGACTGACATCGACAAGTGCTATCCTGTATATGGAAACTCATGTGGCATTTGAAATTGACAGGGGAGGACTTCAACATGATTATTTCGACAGCATTTTCTATCGAAGGGAAAAGCATCAGCGAGTATCTCGGGGTTGTCTCTGCCGCCCAAGTCATGGTTATGCCGGGCGGGAACAAGGCCGTTCAGCGCGGCTGGCAGAACGGGGTAGAGGGAACCACGGAAATCATGAGGCAGCAGGCTGCGCAGCTCGGGGCCGATGCCGTGATTGCTGTACGTTATGAGCCGTTCGGGAGCAATATTTGCGCGACAGGAACGGCGGTTCGTCTTGAATGAGCGACAGACTTTCCGAGCTGGACCGAATCCTTCACTCTGGAGGGAGCGCCGTATTCACCGGAAATTCGCCAACAGCTGAACGGACGGTCATGATGGAGGTTTTTGAAGCTCTCGGTATGCGTGTTTCAGCAAGCGTGTCCGTAAAAACAGGCTGTCTCATAATTGGAACTGATGCGAAGCAGGAAAAGGTCGACAAGGCAGCATCGCTTGGGGTTCCAACATTCACAGAGGATGAGTTTTGGGCCGTCGTGCTGTCCAAATAAGCAGCAGATTGGCGGCACGTTGTAATTGGGACATATGGCTCTGCAATGTGGGAGGTGACGCCGATTGGCGGCAAAGAAAAAGCAGACCAAAAATCCGCAAGAGCAGGAGCCCGGCGTCATTTACGCTCGGTATTCCAGCCACGCGCAAAAGGATGCATCTATTGAGCAGCAGGTCGAGGAGTGCGAGAAATACGCTCGGGAAATCGGGCTACACATTGTAGGAACATACTCTGACCGCGCCATTTCCGGAAAGACCGATCGGCGTGCCGACTTCCAGCGGATGATGCGCGACGCCGAGAAAGGCAAATTCAAGTATGTCATCGCGTGGAAATCAAACCGCATGGGGCGGAATATGCTCCAGGCCATGATGAACGAAGCAAAGCTTCAGGACTTGGGAATCCGTGTCCTCTACACCGAGGAGGACTTCGACGACACGGCCGCCGGTCGCTTTGCGCTCCGCTCCATGATGAACGTCAACCAGTTTTACAGCGAAAATATGGCCGAAGACATCAAACGAGGTCTTTATGACAACGCCGCCAATTGCAAGGTGGCAAACGGCCACCTTCCATACGGGTATAAATCTGATGAAGATTTGAAATATGTGCTCGACGAACCACAGGCCGCTGTGGTACAGGAGATATATGCCCGCGTTTCTTGCGGAGAACCCATCGTCGATATCTATACTGATTTGAACGGTCGTGGGCTGACGACTTCGCTAGGGAATCCGTGGGGCAGAAGCAGCTTCAACAAGCTGCTGTCGAACGAGCGGTACCTTGGGATCTATATTTACGGAGATGTCCGCATTGAGGGTGGCGTTCCTCGAATCATCAGCGACGAGTTGTTCTACAAGGTGCAGGAGGTGTTAAAGACGAAAAAGAACGCTAGGGGTCGCCATCGAAACGATGCTGCTGATTATCTGCTTACCGGAAAGTTATATTGCGGTCATTGCAAAAGCCCCATGACCGGGATTTCCGGTACCAGCCGAACGGGCGCCTTGCATTACTATTATGTTTGCCAAAAGAAACGGCAGGAAAAGGATTGTGAGAAGAAGAACGTTAAGCGTGACGAAATTGAGTTGCAGCTTGCAAAGGCGATAAAGGAATACTGCCTGACCGATGAGCTAATCGAATGGTACGCCGACCAAACCGTTGGGTATTTTAAGCGGCAGTCTGAAACCGACCACATCAAAGGGCTGGAGGACGAGTTGGCCGACACGCAGCGCAGCATAAAGAACACGCTTAAAGCTATTGATGCCGGTATCATCACCGAAAGTACCAGAGCTCACCTTATGGAGTTGGAGGCAAAGCAGTCGAAGCTCACAGGAATCATCTCCTCATCCAAAGCCGATATTGTGCAGGTCGACCGCGAGGACCTTATCAGCAGCATGGAAATGGCGAGGGACGGTGACATCCATGATAAGAAATACCAAGCACTCCTGTTTGACACCTTCCTCATACGTGTCTATTTGTACGACGACGATCTGGAACTCATATTCAGTTGCCCCGGCGTAAAGAACTCAATAAGAATCCCGCTGGATGCCTCAGTCGTAGAAAATGCAGAAGCAACAGCCACTTCAAAGGTTCGTTTAAGCTCCGCTTTGAGCCACCAAAAATAGAAATCCGGCAATCACTTGGATTGCCGGATTTCTATTTGTTTTCAATAGGTTTAAGGTTTTATAATGCTAAACGCTGTTTATGTCAGAGGCGCTGAAATTGCCCATACTAAACAAAAAATGCACACGGGTTTACACATAAAAACCGGCTAGACATGCCGGCTGAATAAACTTATTTAATGTCAACTGAACAAAGGCTGCTTTTTCAGCGGAGCCAACCATAGCACCAAAAACGCAAGCAGCCGCAGCAGGGCGCACTGAATCTTTCTAAGATTCAGCACCAAAATGGACATGGCGACGCTGTGGGCAATCGTTTCCCGCAGCCTGGTCATAATCAGCCCCAAGCCGTACTTTCGCTTGGCCAGGCTGAATCGCCGTTCCACTTCCACACGCTCACATTCGTCCAGAAAATCCAGAGTTTTGTTTCGGATCTCATCTTTCTTTGGCCTGCCTAGCGCGGGACCGGAGAGCCGGATGCCATGCTCCTTACAGAATCGCAGATTCTCCCGGTTGCGGTAGATCTTATCCGCCAGAATCCGGCTGGGATAATGCCCCTCCCGTTTCCAGAATCGCTCTGCCATCGCCGACAGGTTTCTCGCTTCATTGTAGGCATCAAAGGAGAAACACTCCAGTCTTGTCCAGCCGTTCACCACACTGATGTCCAGCTTCGCGCCGAACTCCACAGGTTTTCCAGCCTTGCCCCGCACAATGGGGCGCAGGAAAGGCTGGCTGACGCTGACGATTCTGTCTGGAACCGTGTGGCAGCAATGGTCATACATGTATTTCTGCTGTTCGTAGTGCGTGCGGATGGCTGCAAGACGGGCCGCTTTCCGCTCGGCAAGAGTCCTGCCCAGAGCGAGCTTTTCTTCAATGGCGGCAAGGTTTCGCGCCAGATGTGATGATCTTCTTAAAATACTCGTCAATCGCATCCGATACAGACTCTCGTTTTTCATCCATAGTGTGCTGGTATACTGTTTTAAGCATATTGTTTGTTGCGTGGCCCATACGTTCCATTGCATATTTGTCTGGGATATTCAAAGCTAGCATAACAGATGTATTTGCATGTCTGAGATCGTGAAAGCGAAAATGGGGCAAGCCAGCTTTTTCACATAGTCTCGAAAATCTACTATAGATCGCTTTTCTTGATATAGGAATTATAAACTCCGAAGTATGACGCTAATTTTCAATCATAATTCTAAGATATGCAGGCAGTCTTATTCGTCTGTCACCGCTAAATGTCTTGGTTCCTTTTATCGCAGGACCATCCTGACCATCAACGATTGCCTGTTTAATGTGGAGCAAGTCTCCTTCTATGCAATCCCAAGTGATTCCACGAATTTCTGAAGCCCTTAAACCAAGCCAAATCGCCAACAGAATGGGAAGTTCACTTGACGTCCCTTTAGCGGCTTGCATGATTACCCAAATATCTTCCTCAGAAGGGATGGCGATGTCGTAATGTCTTTTTTGAGGAAGTGTTGTATGCAATGTTATTTCAGGACAATATTCTGCTATTGTTGCACTAAGCAACCCATGCGTGTTTCTAATTGTTTTCGGAGATTTGTCTTTTGCCATGGAGTTAATTTCACGCTGAATTTTTTCCTGAGTAAGTTCTGACAACTTTGTTTTCATGATGGTTTGCATATGGTTTTTTCTTATCTTTTTGTATCCCCGAATGGTTGATGGAGACAATATTGAGTCTTTAGATTCGATGTATCTGTCTATGGCTTCCCCAACCGTGAGCTTGCTGGGATTTTTTTCTGCTGCGTAAGGCCGTTTTTCAGAACAGCTTTTGCTTGTGCAACATTTGGATCTTCGTCAATAATACTCGCTCGCTTACACCATGACCTGGCACCGGTACATGCCACTTGGCAACTTTTGCGGTGTATTAGTGATTAATTAATGTCAACTGAACAAAGGCTGCTTTTTCTGCTGAACCAACCATAGCACCAAAAACGCAAGCAGCCGCAGTAGTGCGCACTGAATCTTTCTGAGATTCAGTACCAAAATGGACATGGCAACGCTGTGGGCGATGGTTTGGCGCAGCTTTGTCATGATCAGTCCCAATCCGCACTTGCGCTTGGCCAGCGTCGAAGTGCAGGAAATCCCGATGATGCGCCTGGGTGCGGTAAGTGCGTGGCTTGCGGCCGTCGGCCGCATCATACAGCTCGTCCAGCAGCTTTTCTGTGTTTTCCCGAGCCTCGTTGAGAAGCGATGCGTCCTGAGGGTAGCGGATGTTAGAGGGCGCGCAGGTGGCGTCCACAATCATGGTGCCGCGGTTGCCGCCATTTCCGCGGTCGTCATCATCCTCGTGAGGCGTTTCCTTCTGCACTGTACTCAGGATCATCTCATTGATCACTGACTGGTGGCCTGGTTTGCCGTGCTCTTTTTGGCCAGTGATAGATTTTAAATGTTTCCGCAAAATTTAGGATTGGTAGCCGCGTACATGCTCGGCGCGCTGAGCGAATCCGCCAAAGGCGTCGCGACGCTCCATCCCACGCAGATTTTATTTCGGGGTCTTGTCATCGTGGCGCTGGTGCTTCTGTGGTTTTATTCGACTATCTCCGGGCAAAATTTCCGGAAGGAATCAGTTACCCCTCCAGAAATACCGATAGAAGAAAATTACAATCATTGACCATCTCGCCATTTTGTCTTATAATAATTTAGATTAACAACCTCGGTCAGATTGTCCGGTTGTGATTTGGATTTAACAGCAATAGAAAGGAGCTGCCGCTTGATATGAGTGGTTGCTCCTTTCATACGTTTCGGTATCTTTAAGTTGTGAAAAACACGGAGCGACAAGATGAGAACAAAAAATTTGTTTCAAATAAAGAAAACGAAAAAGATTGTCTATGTATTCATTCTCTTTCTTTTCGTTGGGATCTTGATCTTCATTCAAAACGATAGCTTTTTGTACCAGGTGACAATTGTACGAGTGACCGAAGTGAAGGAAATGCAAACTTCAAACGCGAAGGACTTTGGGCAAAAATATCAGCAGGAAATCACAAGCGAAATACTGAATGGTGCGTATAAGGGAAAAACTGCCGATTACATAAATATTAAAAGCGATTCCGGCGCTTTTGATATGAATCTCAAACCAGGCGATGAACTATTTGTCAGCCTGGATGAAAACCATAATATCAGCAGTGTAACCGACTTCAAACGAGATTTTTATCTAGCACTGATTACTGAAATTTTAATTTTATCCCTTGTTGTATTAGGCCGAACAAAAGGATTGCGGACATTGATAACCTTGCTGCTGAATGTTTTTATTTTTTCTTTGATCTTATTTTTAAGAGGAGAAGGTTTCAATGTTTTACTGCTTTATATCGTAGCATCAATTATTTTTATTGTGTCAACGCTTCTTATCATCAGCGGCAGAAATCTCAAAACCGTATGCGCCATTGTATCCTCTATTTTGAGTTTGAGCATAACAATGGTAATCGCTTTTTCCGTAATTATAATTTATAAGCAGTCAATCTGTTTTGAATTGATGCCGTTTGCCATCAAAATTTCGGATTATCAGAATGTTTTTTATGCTGGAATTCTGATTGGCGGCCTTGGAGCCATTATGGAGATCGCAATTGCAGTATCCTCGGCAGTGCATGAATTGATGATGAAAAAACCGGATATTACTGTAATAGAATTACGCACATCGGGAGCCAATATTGCCGCGGATATGATGGGTGCGCTGATCAATGTTCTGTTGTTTACATTCATGATCGGAACCATTCCGATGCTAACGCTTGCAATGGCAAACGATCTGCCAATTGGTTTAGCACTATCATATTTTTCTTATTTGGAAATTATTCGCTCTTTAGTCGGTGCGATCGGCATCGTATTAACGGTTCCCATCACGTTATATACCACGATTTTTATACAGAAAAGAGGCGGATATTAATGATACTTACATTATCTGCAATTCTGTTTGTTCTCCTTTCGGTCATAGGCAGAGCAAAAGGAATTAAAACCTTTTGCTCTGTGTATATCAATTTTTCCATGATCATTTTTTCCGCTATCCTTATCGTAATCGGAGTGAATCCAATTGCAGTGGGGCTGGTCTTCAGTGTATTGTTCAGTATGATTACTCTTTTCTGGGTGAACGGTTATAACCATAAAACATTGGCGTCGTTTTTCTCTGTTTTAATTGTATTGATATTAACCGGCTTTTTCGTTCTGTGGCTTGGCACGAAAAGCAATATATCAGGTTTCCCAAGCGAATATTCGGAAGAAATAGCGGAAGCGGATATCAGCTCTTCAGATATCCAGATCAATTTTTTCGATGTATTTATTGCCATAATATTTATGGGGCTCATCGGAACCATCACTGACGCCGCGTTGGATGCTGCGACCACAGTATATGAAATTTATCAAAATAATAAAGACATGCCTGTTTCGGAGCTGTTTATATCCGGTTTAAATGTCGGTGGAGACATCCTGGGAACCATGGTTAATACGCTGTTCTTTGCTTTTTGGGGGACCTTTATGGGTTATTTTATTTGGCATCAGGGAGAATCAGTTTTGAAGGTTTTAAATGGAAAAGCGTTTGCCTTTGAATATATCAGGATTGCTTCCGGCGGATTAGGCTGCATTCTTGTAATTCCTATTTCTTGCATAACAACTATTATTTTACTCAAAAATTTGCGCCTGAGATGAGGATGTTTTTAATAAAAACGCAAATTGTAACCGTAATCTGGATGCACCTGCATTAAAAAAATTGGAGGATGAATCATTATGAAAATCGGAATGATCGGCGGAATCGGGCCGGAATCGACCGTGGATTACTATCAGCGTCTTATTAAGCTCTATCAGATAAATATAAACGGAGACGATTACCCGGAGATTATCATCAACAGCATCAATATGACAGCCATGCTGAAGTTTGTATCCGGTCAGGATTGGGACGGCTTGATCAATATGCTGGCAGATGCCGTTCAATCGCTTTATAAAGCCGGTGCGGATCTCGCGTTTATTGCTTCCAATACGCCGCATATGGTTTTTGAACAAGTCCGGAAGACATCGCCTATTCCCCTCGTCAGCATTGTGGAAGCGGCGCGGATAGAGGCTGAAAAACTCGGACTGAAAAAGGTCGGTTTGCTGGGAACGCTGTTCACTATGCAAGCCAGCTACTATCAGGCCGAAATCAATAACAGCGGGATTGCGGTCGTGGTTCCGAACAATGGCGAACAGCAATATATCCAGCATAAGCTGTTTTCAGAGATCGAGCGCGGCATATTTTTAGAAGAGACACGAAACGGCCTTTTGGAAATTGTCAAGAGGTTGATATCCGACGAATCGATAGACGGCATAATCTTAGGATGCACCGAGCTTCCCCTGATCCTTACCAAGGATGAATACGGCATTCCCTTCGTGAATACAACGGCGATCCACGCGCAGCGGATTTTTGAAAAATACGCTGAATTGAGTGGGGTCCCAATCTCCCATTAGGTTTTGAGGTGCAGCATGTTCAGTAGCTTATATATCGAAGGAATAAAAATACAGAAAGACGCGGGAGAAAACGACAGCTATCTCTTTGGACTACCGATTGTGAAAAACCTGATTCGAAAGGAACAATTGTCTTTTAAGAATAAGGTGACTTTCTTCGTCGGCGAAAACGGCACCGGTAAATCCACTCTTCTTGAGGCAATTGCCGTTTCCTTCGGTTTTAATGCCGAGGGCGGGACGAGAAATTTCAGTTTTTCCACCGCAGAGACCCATTCGGATTTGTATCGTTATCTGACCGTTGTCAAAGGCGTCAAAAGGCCCAAGGGCGGATTCTTTCTGCGTGCTGAAAGCTTCTATAATGTTGCCACAGAAATTGACAAACTGGATCAGATCAGTCCGCTTATAGATTGTTATGGAGGGAAATCGCTGCACAAGCAATCACACGGAGAAAGCTTCATGTCGCTTGTTTTAAACCGGTTTGGGGGAAACGGCGTATACATTTTGGACGAGCCGGAGGCAGCGTTGTCTCCTTCCCGGCAGATGACCCTGCTGGCCGCCATTGATTCTCTGGTTAAAAACAATTCGCAGTTTATCCTCGCGACTCACTCGCCCATTCTAATGGCATACCCCGATGCCAACATTTTTGTGCTGACAGACGACGATATCCGTCTGACGCCCTATGAAGAAACGGAGCACTATGCTTTGACGAAACAGTTTTTGAATAACCCACAGAAGATGCTGAAATATCTGCTGGAGAATAAGTCTGAAAAGTGAATCTACTGCAATACACACGGGGACCGCTGGGACCGATACGGCTTGATCACAAAATCGCCCTTGAAAATGAGCTTCACCGCTGTGACGGCACTGTAATCTTCCAGAGCGGTTATGTTTCCAATCACCTTGGAAGTTGTCTTTAATACAGGGTCAGTGCCGTTCCTATTGATGTCCTTGGTATCCTGCACCAGGTAGGTGGATTTGATGTCCGCCGGAAATAGGCGCAATCGGATTGCATGACAATTTTAATTGCATCCTGACTGCTGTCATTGTAGTTGTGGATAACCTTCCAATTTTTATGCGGCACGCCGTCCGCACGGACACATCTTTTCTCGTTCTCCTGGCATAGCCAAAACTGGAAGCAGCGCCGGAGTTATCCTCCTGCGCTACCTTATTGAAAATTATTTGGTATTTTTGAATTTGCTTCTTAACATTCGCCGCACTTTTTAAAAGACAGGAAAAAGGCGGGAGATGATCGATCTCCCGCCCCTCCCTGTGGTCAATGCAGATCGGAAACGATGTTGTCCACCGCATGGTCCACGGCGACACCCAGTTTGTGAATGGCCTTACCGGCCTGCGTTTTCATGGACGTCTGGTTGGACGTTACCATCATTCCCGCCGCGGCGCCGGCCATCATTCCGGCGCCTATACCGACCCAAAAACCGGTACATAGCTTCATGTTTAGTCACTCCTTTTTCGTACAGGCACAGTATACCCTAATTTTTCGAAAACATTTATTAAGAATTCCAGTTGTACCATAAAAATCTCGGGTGTTTGCTTTGAGCAAGGCTCCATAGTGCATACTGCAACCAGCGGGAAACGGAGCGGCGAAAGGCGGAGCGCAAAATCAGCAGCGCCGCAATCGCCGCCGCGAAAAAAATCAAAACTTCTCTCATGCCTGCCCATCTTCGCTTTCTCCAATATCTGAACCAATTCGTTCAAATCCCCTTTGGACCATGGAATCCGCCATCAACCCCAAGCTCCCGAAAACCTTATCCAGAAAGCTCTCTGTTCCCGCATGGGCCGCATCACTTTTCAGAACGGCAGGGGAATCCTCACTGGCACCACAGTACGGGAGGACGGATGATCAAACCGGGCCCGATGCAGGCACCAAGGCACGCAGACGCCGGTGCGGCGTTTCTCGTGCAGAAAGCGCAGCAGCAGCGCTCTGTGCTTCATCCTTGGCGATGTTTTTGGAAAAATCCAGAGATCTGCAGGCTGCCGACCGAAATCATGCTGATTTCAAACAAAAGCATCCTGCAAAACCGCCCATTGAAAAGCGCATCGGTGACAGATGCAGTCGGATCTGCGCGTGTCTGTCACTTTTCATCCTGTCTGATTTTTACATCGACGCTGTTGACTTCCACACCTTCGTCGGCGGGAATGAGTATGTATTTTTTGCCGTCAATAATTTTTGTTTCCACCAGATAACTGTATTCCGGATCAACAAAAATCTTGACCTGCGGTGTGACGAGTTCAAATTTACCGCTGTCAATAATATTGCGCGGGTTGAGCGCCGCGCCGCTGCCGAATTTCTCTCCGCATTTTTCCTGGAATGTCTGAATTTGCTCTTCCGGCACTCCGCTGTTCTGCAGAATTTCCCCTACCTCACGGACAGTGATGTCGAGGGGCTCCGGGTTTTTACTCTCCTTGTGCTGCTCAATGCGCTGGCGAATCTGCTCGTGGACAGCCTGTACCACATCATAGCTGCAGCTGTTCTCCAAAGAGTCGGTCAGCACACTTTTAAACGTTTCTTTTTGCTCGTCCGCAGACATGGGGGCTTCCGTATGGAAGACAGCATCAATGAATTCGTGATGGATCTGTGCGGTGTTTCTGGAATAAACAAGCGCGTTATAAATGTTTGCCGCGCGGTCATCAAATGCCGGAAACATGAACCCAAGCTCAGGCGGTGCAACAATCTGGTTTGTCGCATAGCCATGAAACTCGTTTTCGCCGGAAAAGTATCCAAGCTCAGGCTTCCCGTCCCTGACCGGGCAAATGGCACAGATGATGTATTTGAAAACCGTGTCGGATGCATCGGCCTGGATTTCATCATCTTTCCCACGGTATGGAACATCATAGGTGTCGCTGGCGAGGAGAATCAGATAGTTGCTGTCCTCCATCTCCAGCGACCGCACGACTTTTTGATAGAACTGTTCTCTGGCTCCCGCATCTTTGAGCACAGAGTTTGTCAGACTGGTGAGCAAATGGTGCTCCTCACTGTCAACTACCTGCTGGGTGGAGAAAACGAGATCAATCAGGTTCTTGCCAAGGCTTCCGGACAGGGCCTTTTTGAAAAGCCCCAGATACTTTTCCATGTCCAGATCCGGCATAATCCCCAGGGATTCGTCCAAATACGAAACGATCTCCTTGCTGCTATTGACGTAGCAGCCATAGATTTTGCCGATATTGCTTTTATTGGGGGCCATACGGCGGCGGATTTCATTCAGTTCTTTTTGATTCATATCGAAACCTCACAATTAGATAAGAAATCATCGACACGGCAAGGCCATGCAATGGAAAAAAATTATATCACATTTGAAATTCAAATTCCACACCAGGGGCGCATCAAAAATACAGTGTGAAGTTCGTGGGGGTAACGGGAGTGATCAAAGAGCGCGGGGGCCATCGGGATTTTCCGAAGCAGTCCGCCGCCTGCAGACAGTACGCAGTCATCGCTGCTGCAGAGCTCTTTACGTGCACGCATCTCCCGCGGACGGCATGCATAATCCTCCGCGGATAGACCCCGTCGGAACGCAGCGGCGGCAGCGGCGGCATAAATCGTTGCACTTTCCGTTGGAAATGTTATACTGAATGGTTGAATCTGCTGCCGTCTTTTTTGACGCACTTTGGGAAACCCAGGAACAGGGCCGCAATCCTCCTGATTACGTGATGGCCAAGCACAGAACAGGTTGGCAGGATTTATCATAGGAACGATGGGGGTTATCTCTTGAAACTGCGCAGCATGAAGGTAAAGTATCTGCTACTCCTGGCGTTTTTTGCAGCGCTTTCCTATTTTTCTCTGGAGGCTGTTTACCGTTTGGCCAGCGATCGGTCTTCCTTCTTGTCCCTTGGCATTTTCTCACTGAACATGTATGGATTGTCCATCGCGCTTTTGCTTCTGAATTATGCGGCGGACACTGCACGGTTCTATTTTATATTAAAAACGATTCATGTGGAGATTACCGTGCGGCAGGCGCTAAGCCTGACGTTCATCAATTACTTCACCTCCGAACTGACGCCGTTTGCCATTGGCGGCAATGTGGCTCAGGTTTATTTCCTGAATCAGGACGGGATCCCGGCCGGAGCCGCTACGGCGGGAATCACAATCAAAGCCATTCTCCCGTCCCTGTTTTTCATGATAGCGGCCCCCATTCTTCTGATTTATGACCGGAGCCTGGACCGGATTTTCCCCAATCAGGGTTCGTTTCTCTATATGAGCATTCTGGTGGTGCTGACCATCCTGGCCTGCATTTTTCTGCTCTGCCTGCAGAAGAGGCCGGACAGCCTGTCCCGCGTAACAGCCGGTTTGGAGAAACATTTCGGCAAAACGGAAAAAAGCGCATCCCGGATTAAGAAATTTTCCGGGGAAGTCCAGTCCTTCCTGTCCCATATGGCACTCTTTCTTTCCGGAAGCAAAAAATATATTTTCCTTTCTGTCCTGACAACGCTGCTGTTTCTCTTTACGCTGTTTCTCTTCCCGGTTCTGCTGATTCAGGACCTCAATCCGGCCGTATCGGCGACGGAAATTGTCCTTTCACAGATTGTGATTACCTTTGTCATGTATTTCGCCCCCACCCCAGGCTCCTCCGGCGTGGCGGAGGGTGCCTTTATCCTGCTTTTTTCCAGTGATGTGGGCAAGGGCGATCTCGTTTCCCTGACCTTTGTCTGGCGTCTGTTTACCATGTACCTGGGAATTGTTATTGGCATGGTGGTCTTTTATGCCCGGCTCCGGAACAAACGCAAAAGAGACTGAACCAAACAGGCAAATCGCCGCGAACCGGAATTGGAACTGTGCGGCTTTTGTTCCGTTGTCCTATGCCGCAATCAAAACAAAAAGCGGACAGGCCCTTTCCGCGAGTTACGGATGTCGCTTGTCCGCCGTTTTTGGATATGCTATAATTGCGCAGATGAGACAGTATGGATTTTGGGACAGAGGAGGCGCGGCGGTGTATCAAGTCTTGGTTGCGGATGATGAAATCAATATCTGCCAGTTGATTAAGCACCTGGTAAGCTGGGATGAATTGAATTTAGAGCTGTGCGGAATTGCGTACAACGGCGTGGAAGCCTTTGAGTCCATTCAGAGACTGCATCCCCAGATTGTCATATCCGATATCCGGATGTCGGGAATGGACGGAATCAACCTTTTGGAGAAAATACGGGCGGAGGGAATTGACTGCCCGTTTATTCTGGTCAGCGGCTACCGCCAGTTCGAATATGCGCAGCGCGCCATTCAGTTGGGTGTTACGGACTATATTGTCAAGCCGATCAAAAAGAAAGAGCTGAACGATGCGCTGCGCAAAGCGATCGATGTGCTTGATGCACAGAGCGACCTGCAGGAGGAGCGCCAGACCCGGCAGCTGAATCTGGAGCAGTCGGCCCGCAAAGATCTGGAGAATCTGGCCGGCGCCATTGAGGTAAATTCCGCCAAATTAGCGGAGTTATCCCTGCCTGCCCTGGCCGGACAGTACGGTTTGCAGCTGATTGGGGAACAGCGCATCATCTTCGCGAAGCTTGTCTCTTCCGAACCCTATGAGGCGGAGACACTGGCACTTCTGACCGACAAGCTGAAGCGCTGCCTGCGGGAAAGCGCCTGGCTCGACCTGTTTGTCTGCGCCGACTGGGAGTGCGGCGTTCTGCTGGTCGGCTCTTCGGAGAACCAGATTGCCAGCCTGTCGCTTTTGCAGAAAAAATGCCAGTCCGTAATCTCGGTGTTTGCCAACTGGAAAGTGGTGCTGGGCGGGTGCAGCCCGCTGCCGGACGAACTGTTCCTTCAGGCGCTCCGAAGAGCGGAAGGGGCGGCGGCGCAGCACTATTTCCGCCCGAGCGAAGACGCATTCAGCGCCGGCGCGGTTCCCGCCAGACAGCGATTTCAGGATCTGGTGGGCGACTGGAACCTCCTGCCCGAGGCCATGCAGATTTTGGATGCCAAGAGTGTCTGCGAGCAGGTTCGGCGTGGGTTTCACACGCTGGAGAAGGCCAACTCCCCGGAGGTTCTTTTCAGCTATGCGGACTGGGTGATCGGCGCCATGAACCATGCGCTCAGCGCGTTTAATATGGGGCGTCCGATGACGGAAGAGCCGCAGTATCTGCAGCGCAATCAGCTGTTGGAAGAGCTGCACCACTGCCAGTCCCTGCTGTCCATGTGCGAGCGGATGTGCCTGCGGCTGGAGCATCAGATCAACCAGACCCGCGGCGTGATCGAACAGACGGAGAACAAACCCGTCCGTCTGGTGCAGGAGATGGTGGACAGCCGCTATATGGAACAGATCAGTCTGGCCGATGCGTCGGAGGTTACCGGCCTGACCACGGTATATCTGTCGGTGCTGTTTAAGAAGGAAACCGGAACAAACTTCAAGGATTACCTGACGGATGTCCGTATGGAGAAGGCCAAGGAACTGCTGCGCAAAGGCAGGAATATCAACACCGTGGCAGAACAAGTGGGGTACAAGGACAGCAAGTATTTCAGCCATCTGTTTGCCAAGCAGGTGGGTATTAATCCGGCACAGTATAAGAAGCTGTACCAGTGGAAGTGAGGGAATATGAACGATAATTCCTGTGCCCATCTGCGGGTGTTTCGTTGGATCCTGGCCGGACTAGGCTTGGCAGTTTTGGCACTGTATTTTCTGGAGCGGGCCGCAAAGCTTTCCTGCAATGCGGTGTGGCTGCTGGCTGCCGCTGTGCTGGCGATTGCTTTTTCCGCGCTGTACCGATGGGTGCTCCGGCCGATGCAATCCTGCCGGAACGACCGGCTGGAACGGGAGTATGCCGCCGATATTCTGAACAAACAGGCGGAACTTGACGCGCTGCAAAGTCAAATCAACCCGCACTTTCTCTATAACACGCTGGATTCAATCCGCGGGCAGGCTCTGTCCGAGGGGGCGGAGGACATCGCGGACATGACGGAGGCACTGTCCACGTTTTTCCGGTATTCCATCAGCAATCGGAACAACATTGTGACGCTGGAGGAGGAACTGGAAAACGTGCGCAACTATTTTATGATTCAGCAGTTTCGGTTTAATAACCGCTTCCGGCTTCAGATTTTGCCGGTTCCGCAGGAACTGCTGAATAACTGCAGGCTTCCAAAGCTGACGCTGCAGCCGATTCTGGAAAACACGATCTTGCACGGGATGGAAGAAAAGCTGGGACCGGGCACGATCAACATCCGCGTTCTGCCGACGGATGCGCGGACGGTCATCACCATCTCGGACGATGGCGCCGGGATGAGCGAGGAGACCCTGCTTCATCTGCAGGAAAAACTGCGCGGGGATGCTCCCGTCCCTCTGAAGCGATCCAAGGGCTCCGGAATCGCGCTGACCAATGTGAATCGCCGCATCAAGCTGCTGTTCGGCAGCGATTACGGGCTGCGAATCATGAGTACGCTGGGACTGGGAACGGATGTGGAGATCAGTCTGCCGCGCAGCGGAGGGGCCGACGATGCGGCATGAACATCTGCGGGCCGAGGACATCATTTGGACGGGCGAGGAGGGCAAACGCCTGAATCACATGGACTTTTTGGCAGACGCAGGGGAGGCCGTGGGGCTGATTGGCTTAACCGGCGCCGGCAAAACGGCAATCGCGGAAGTCCTGTGCGGTGAAAAAGCCGCGGCCTCCGGACAGATCTGGCTGAATACCGAGCGTGCAGCGGCTGAACAGCTGGCCGGGAACGGCGTTCTGATACAGCGGGGCAGTACGCTGCTGGAAAACCTGTCCATTCCGGATAATCTGTTTTCACTGGGGCGTCCGGCCCCAACGTCTTCGGTATGGATTCAGGAGAACAAGCAGCGGCGGCAGTGCAAAACACTGCTGGCGCAGTTTGGAATGGAGGAATATCTGGATGCCTCGGTTCCGCAGCTTCCGCCTTCCGTGCAGCACCGCCTGTTAATGGTCGGCGCGGTGGGCAGAGGAAAGAAATTTCTGGCATTGGATCACCTGTCCGACGGGTGCACTCTGCAAGAGCAGACGCTGCTGGTCAACTGCATCCGGCAGCTTTGCGGGCAAGGCATTACCGTTCTTTATATCACCGGTCAGATTGACAGCATCCTCCAGCAGATGGACCGCATCACCGTCATGCGGGATGGACGCCGCGTCAAGGAACTCTTTCGGGGGGAGTACGCAAAAGCCACGCTCTATACCTATGTGTACGGATATCATATGGACCTGCCAGTGGGCGGCGTGGAAGTCCGGAGGGCCGGCATTCCGGCGTTTGCATTGGACGGGTGCGATTTCCGCACCAATGAACTGGTGACGATTCACGATGAGGACGGCAGCACGGAAGCGCTGGTCGCCCGAATGGAAGCGCTGTCTGTGGGCCGGATTTCCGTGCTGTCCGCCGATTCGCTGTCGGACTGCTGGATTCCATTCATGTCCGTTTTGGATAATATTCTGCTGACGGTTTCCCGGCGGATCGGCGGCCCGACCTGCCATGTCCGGGGCTCTGTCCGCCGGGTGCTTCTGAAGGAATGCGCTGCGGAAACCGGCCTGACGGACGAACAGATGCTCGCACCTTTTGCACGGCTGACCCGGATTGAACGGTTTCGGCTGCTCCTTTACCGGGTACGGCTGCTGCGTCCGGACATCTATCTGTTCAACCGCATCACCGCAGGGGTGGATTTCTGCGACCGGGAATCCATTACACAGATTGTGAGTCGTCTGCCGGGTATTGTCTTGTATCTCTCCTCCGATTACGCGGAGCTGGAGACATTTGGAACCCGAATTCTCTCTCTGACGGAGGGACGGCTGCAGAGGAATAAACAATGAAAATCACACTGAAACGCTTTGAATACCGGGAGTACGCTCCGGTGGCCATTTTGGCTCTCCTGCTGGGTGTTGCCTATTTTACGGTGGCCGGGTTCGACCGCCCCCAGATCTATCTGAATATTTTAAAAAACGCCTCATACAGCGGCATGATGGCGCTGGGACTGCTGTTTGTGCTCATCTGCGGCGATATTGACCTCTCCATCGGCGCCCAAATGTCCTTTTATGGCGTACTCTTCGGCTTGATTGTCAGCAAGGGAGGCGGCATTCCGTTGGCGGCGGCGGCAACGCTGGCGGCGGCGGCGGCCCTGGGCGCAGCCCAGGGCGTGCTCGTCGGGCGCTATCGGATCAACTCCATGATCGCCACCATTGCCACCAGCGTCACACTCAGCGGCCTGACCTACATTCTGGCAGGCGGCCAGCCGATTTTTGATCTGCCCACGCTGCCGGTGCGCGCGCCGGTCCGCCTGCTGGGAATCTCCCTGCCTGCGCTGATTTGGATTCTGGTGGCAGTGCTGGCCGCGCTGGTGCTGCGCCAGACTTACTGGGGCAAGTTTTTTTACGCGGTTGGCTGCAACGTCACCGCGGCGGAACGCGCAGGGGTCCCTGCCGAGCGAACGAAAATGGTGGCGTTTTCCCTGTGCAGTCTGTGCTGCGGAATCTGCGCGGTGGTTTACATCAGTCAGCTGGGGTTTTCCCCGCTGGAGGCAGGGCAGGAGTCCACCAATTCCGTCCTGACCATTGCCGCGCTCAGCGGTGTGTCCTTCTCCGGAGGACGGGGCAGAGTGATCCCCATTCTTTGCGCCACACTGTTGATGAGTGCGCTGACTTCTGTGTTTATCGTGCTGCGGGTACCAACTTATTATCAAAATTGCATAAAAGGAGTCATCATTTTCGCAGCACTTATAACAAAAATAGAGAAAAGATAATTTTGCCCCCCCTGATATAAAGAACGTCCCATTGAAGATGGGGCGTTTTTTATATAATGTCTACTGAACAATCTCCCTCTCATTGCAGTGCAAGACATTGCGGCAAATCTCTGGTATAATCAGTGCATGGAAAATGGCCTGAAATGGCCAAAAAGCTTGCACAAGGTCGTGATGGGAATGTACAAATGCAGCAACGGACAGATCAGCCTGGCAGATTTCAGGCAGCCGGTGGGGATGCATCTGAAGGAGGACAACCGCTGGGTGAAGAAGGCGCAGACCATCCCCTGGCTGGAGATAGAACAACGGTATGCCGCCCTGTTTACCAACCGGAAGGGCAATGTGGCAAAGCCGCTGCGCCTGGCCCTGGGAGCCTGTATCATCCAGGCGGAGTACGGTTTTTCGGACGAGGAAACCACTCAGATGATTCAGGAAAACCCGTATTTGCAGTATTTCTGCGGCTATCCGGGGTATGACGACTCCAAGTTACCCTTTGACCCGTCTCTAATGGTGTATTTCCGCAAGCGCCTGACGCCGGAGGTACTGGGCGAGATCAATGAGATGATCCTGCGTACCGTGCGGAAGGAACCGCCCCACGAGGATGATGGAAACAGCGGCAATAGCGGCACTATGATCGTGGACGCCACCTGCGCGCCCTCCAATATCCGCTACCCCCAGGACGCGTCGCTGCTCAATGAAGCCCGGGAAAACACAGAAAGGCTATTGGATGAGCTGCACGATCCGGCCGATGGGAAAAAGCCCCGCACCTATCGCGCTCAGGCGCACCGGGATTATCTTCAGTTCAGCCGCAGCCGCAAGAAAACGGCGAAGAAAATCCGCAAAGCGGTAGGAAAGCAGCTGCGCTATCTGACGCGAAACCTGGCCGCCATTGACGAAAAGCTTGCTCTGGGCAGGACCCTTTCCGAACGGAAAGGAGACCGGCTTGCGGCGATCCGCACGCTCTGCGAACAGCAGAAGTACATGTACGACTATCGCTGCCACACCGTTCCGGACCGGATCGTCAGTGTCAGTCAGCCGTTTCTGCGCCCCATTGTGCGGGGCAAGGCCGGCAAGCCCGTGGAGTTCGGAGCGAAACTGGACATCAGTGTGGTGAACGGCTGGACGAGGCTGGAGTGTTTCTCCTTCGACGCCTACAACGAGGCGGGGAATCTTGCTGCCATGGCGGAGCGATTCCGGGAACGTGAGGGGCATTACCCCAGCCGGATTCTAGCGGATAAGATCTACCGGAACCGCGAAAATCTAAGGTTCTGCAAGGAGCGCGGTATCCGCCTCTCCGGCCCCGCGCTGGGCAGGCCGAAGAAGGAGGAGGTGCGCAACAGAACGCAGGATTTCCTGGACGAATGTGAGCGGGTTGAGGTGGAACGGCGGTTCAGTCTGGCCAAGCGCAAATGCGGTTTGGGGCTGATTATGTCCAAACTGCGCCAAACCATCGCCCACAGTGTCGCCATGTCCATTCTGGTGCTGAATCTCAGGAAGATTCAGCGCGCGCTGTTACGGCTGCTTGCGTTTTTGGTGCTATGGTTGGTCCCGCAGAAAAAGCAGCCTTTGTTCAGTTGACATTATATACACTTTTAACAGATTTAACAGATTGATTCGCGGCAGGAGGAGTGCACAATGGCGGAATATATTCTGGAGATGAGCCACATCTCAAAGAGTTTTCCGGGTGTTAAGGTTTTGGACGACGTAACGTTTCGGGTGCGTTCCGGCGAGGTTCATGCCCTGATGGGCGAGAACGGAGCCGGAAAATCGACGCTGATGAAGATTCTGATGGGAATCTATACCGCAGACGCCGGAGAAGTGGCGCTGGAGGGCCGGCCCATGCACGTGCACAGTCCGCGGGAGGCCATCGACTGCGGTGTGGCAATGATTCACCAGGAACTGAACCCGATTATGGATATGCAGGTATTTGAAAACGTCTATGTCGGCCGGGAAATTTCCAGATATGGCATTGTGGATAAGCGATCCATGCTCCATGAAACAGAAAAGCTGCTGAAGGAACTGGGCATTGACATTCCCGCCACGGCCTACATGCGGGAGCTGAGTGTTGCACAGTGCCAGCTGATTGAAATTGTCAAGGCAATTGCCCTCTCGGCGAAGGTGGTTGTCATGGATGAGCCCACATCGGCCATTACCGACAGGGAGGTCGCAACACTTTTCACGCAGATCAAGCGCTTGAAGGCCCAGAATGTCGCCATCATTTATATCTCCCACAAGATGGATGAGATTTTTCAGATTTGTGATACGATTACGGTTCTGCGGGACGGGAAGTTCATCGGAACCAATGCTGCGGCCGACATAAACGAAGAACAGCTGATCCGCATGATGGTGGGCCGCGATATCACCGACGTCTGCCCCAAGACAACGGTTTCCATCGGCGATGTGGCCATGGAGGTCCGGAATCTCTCCATGGGAAACCGGGTGAAAAACGTCAGCTTTACCCTGCACCACGGCGAAGTATTGGGCATTGCCGGACTGGTCGGCGCAGGCCGCAGTGAGTTGGTGGAGACGATTTTCGGAATCCGGAAAAAATCCGCAGGGGAGATCCTGATCGGCGGTAAGAAGGTCGAAATCAGCCACCCCCATCAGGCGATTGCCTACAAGATTGCGCTCGTCACGGAGGACCGGAAACTGACCGGCCTCAACCTGTCCGGCACGGTGACGGAGAATATCACGCTGGCTCATCTGCCGGTGCTGTTTCCAAACGGCCTGGTCAACCACCGGGAGGAACACAAAATTGCCGAGCGTTACATCCGGCAGCTGGACATTAAAACCCCGTCTCCGGCGCAGATGGTCGGCAATCTGTCGGGCGGCAATCAGCAGAAGGTCGTCCTGGCCAAGTGGCTTCTGACAGAACCGGACATAATCATTATGGATGAGCCGACCCGCGGCATCGACGTGGGCGCCAAGCGGGACATCTATCTGCTGATCGGAGAAATGGTGAAGGCAGGCAAAGCCGTCATCGTTATTTCCTCGGAGATTCCGGAGGTCATGGGACTGGCAGACCGGATCATCGTCATGGCGGAAGGCCGTCTGACCGGCGAGATCAGCCGTCCGGATTTTTCGCAGGAAGCGATTATGACCTATGCCGCACAGTTTGGAGAGTGATAGCATGAAAAAACAGCATCGAGTATCTTTTTTGAAGGATTTTGGAATCCTGATCGTGTTCTTGGTTTTGGTGATTGCACTGTCGATCATCTCCGGCGGTACCTTTTCGTCCGCCCGCAACGCCATTAACATTCTGAAGCAGACCGCCGTCAACGGAATCCTTGCGATGGGGATGGCATTTGTCATCATCTCGGGCGGCATTGATCTGTCCGTGGGCTCTACCGTTGGTCTCAGCGGTGTGGTGGCCTGTATGTTTGCCCACCCTGCCGCCTCCGGCGCCGGAGGACAGTATCCGTTCATAGTACCAATCCTGATGGCCCTGCTGATTGGCGCGGCGGTCGGTCTGTTCAACGGCGGCCTGATTGCCTATGGCGGAATTCCGCCCTTTATTGTCACGCTGGGCTCTATGACCATCGTCCGCGGACTGGCGCTGATCGTCTCCGGCGGGTCTCCCATCTATGATGTAACATCCGGGTTTGAGGCCATCGCCTCCGGCAAGCTGAAATCGATTCCGTACCTGGCCTTTTATCTCATCATAGTGGTGCTCATCTGCGCGATTGTGCTCAATAAATTCACCTTTGGCCGGCGGGTTTACGCTTTGGGCGGCAATGAGGTGGCCGCCTCCGTGTCCGGGATCAACGTCAAGCGCATCCGGGTCCTTGTCTACACGATCTCCGGCGTACTGGCCGGTTTTGCCGGTCTGCTGGTTGCCTCCCGCACCATCACCGGCTCCCCCACCGCAGGACAGTCTTATGAGATGGACGCCATTGCGGCAACTGTGATCGGCGGCGTGTCCATGTCCGGCGGGTCCGGCAAGTGGTACGGCATCGTCATTGGTTCCCTGATGTTGGCGGTGATCTCGAATGGTCTGGATATTCTGCGCGTCAACTCCAACTACCAGCTGGTCATCAAGGGCTTTATCATTATTTTTGCCGTTTTAATGGATATCAAGGGCAAGGCGAAAAAAACGTGAACCGAAGACGTATTCGCAGCTCTGGTATATAAATTTTTCAGGAGGAATGGAAAGTATGAAGAAGAAAATCTTAGCAGCAGTTCTGGCCGCCATGATGGTGTTCTCTCTGGCCGCGTGCGGCAGCAGCGGCGCATCCGCGTCCGGCAGTGCATCCGGCAGCGCGTCGGGCAGCGCATCACAGACCAGCTACAAAATCGCGCTGTGCATGAGCCATCAGACCAATGCATTTACCATTGCAGTGGCGCAGGGCGCCAAGGACAAGGCCGCCGAACTGGGTGTGACGGTCGATGTGTTTGACGGCAAGCAGGATCAGGCGACGCAGGCAAGCCAGATTGAGCAGTGCATCAACTCCGGCTACGCCGGCATTCTGGTCGAGCCCGTCTCTGTGGACGGAATTGTCCCGGCTGTGAAAGAGGCCAATGAGGCCGGCGTTCCCGTGATCACCGTCGTACAGAAGATGTCCGGTCAGGATCAGTATGCAAAGGCCTATTGCGGCGGCAACGATGAGGCTGCCGGCGAAACGCAGATGCAGCACGTGGTCGATCTGCTGGGCGGCAAGGGAAACATCGCCATTCTGTACGGCCCCATGGGCTCTGATGGCGAGCTGATTTGCAAGCAGGGCTACGACAAGATTTTGGCGGCCAACCCCGACGTCAAAGTCGTGTTTGACGAAACCGCCAACTGGGTGACTGAGGAAGCTCTGTCGCTGGTTGAGAACTGGCTGTCCACCGGTATGGAGATCAATGCAATTGTTGCTCAGAACGACGGAATGGCAATGGGCGCATTGAAGGCTGTCGAGGACGCCGGACTGCAGGACAAAATCATGGTGTTCGGCGTTGACGCAGTGGATGACGCTCTGCAGGCAATTGCCGACGGGCGCCTGACGGGCACCATTTCTCAGGATGCTTCCGGCCAGGGCGCTCTGGGCGTACAGACCATGGTCAACCTGCTGAATGGCCAGACCGTGGATCCTGTGACCTACACCGAGTGTGTGTGGATCAACAAGGATAATGTGAACGATTATCTGAGCAAGTAAAACAGCCCGCGCATGTACTCTTTCTCCTTTTGAAAAGCACTGACAGCTTTCGCTGTCCGTGCTTTTTTACGCCGTTGGGTCAATAGTCCCTGATCCCCGAAGGAAATGGCATACAGCAACCTTTATGCCGTTGAGAAACGGGAAACGGGAAAGCGGTTGGGCCCCGGAAAATTCCTCACAGCCCAGGCGGGCTGACAACCGCATCCGCTTGTCAGCCGTATGATGCGGCAAGTGCCGCAAAATAGCGGCGTATTCTCTGCCGTGGGGCAGTCGAAACGCTCGGGAACACGGTGTCAGGCGATGACCCGTTCCAAACGGCTTCCCAATCGGCTGAGTGCTTCATTGGTGATCGTGCCGGCCTGTTCCGAAAGATCATATGCGGTTATTTCCCGATGGCCGTCTTTCCCCAGCACGGTGGCAACCTCGCCCGGAGATACATCCGGCACATGCGAGATATCCACAAGCGTTTGATCCATGCAGATCCGGCCAATGATTGGCGCTGTGCAGTTGTTAATTAAAACGCTTCCCACGCCGCAGGACAGCGCGCGGGGCAGGCCGTCCGCATATCCGACTGCCAGCGCGGCGATCTTCATGTTCTTCTTCGCGGCAAAGGCCAGTCCATAGCCCGCATATTCTCCCCGCTGAAGCTCCTTCACCGAAGAGACTCTGGCCCTGACCGACAGCACAGGCCGCAAGTCTATTTTGCACCGCTCCCTGTCCTCTCGGGTGCTGAGTACGCCATAGAGCGCGATTCCCACTCTTGCATAATCTCCGCCCAGCTCCGGATAATTGAGCAGCCCGTAGCTGCTCAGAATGTGCACCTTCCGGCGGGCAAATCCGCGTATCCCGAGCTGTCTGACAACGTCTTCAAGGGCTTCCCCCTGCTTCCGCGTAAACGCCCGATCTTCCGGGGTTTCGGTGTCATCCGCACACAGATGCGTGAATACGCCGTCAATGCGAAGATTCTTCATCCGAAACATTTCGCAGATGCGGTCAATCTCCTCGCAGCGTTCTCCCAGGCGGTGCATTCCGGTGTCGATTCCGATCTGTGCCCGAATCGGCTGTCCGTAGCCGTTCAGAAGCTTTGCATACGCATAGTCCACGACGGTTTGCGTCAGCTCATAGCGCTGCAGAAGGTCAAATTGTTCCGGGTGTGTATAGCCGAGAATCAGGATGACTCCCTGAATCCCATGCTGCCGAAGCTCCATCCCCTCTCCGACAGTGGCCACGCAAAAGGCCGTGATGCCCAGCTTGCTCAGCTCCTTAGAAACGATCACCGCTCCGTGTCCGTATGCGTTCGCCTTGACTGCCGGCATCAGCTCACAGCGGGGCGGAAGCAGCGCTTGCAGCGCCCTGACATTGTGGCGCAAATTTCCCAGATCAAGCTCCACCCATGCCCTGCCTTTCGGAAATGACGGTTCTCCCATAGCAGACATTTCAGTTACTCCTTTCTAATTCTGTGCGGCGGCGGCGCAATCACGGTGCAGTTGTCCGGCACATCGGAGCCGACAATCGCTCCCGCGCCGATTCTGACGTTACTGCCGATTTTAATACCGCCAATGATGACGGCCCCAGCGCCGATCAAGCAGTGATCTCCGATATCCGGCGCCTTGCGCGCTACTTTGCCGATGGTGACATTTTGATAGATCCGGCAGCCGGCGCCAATCCTGGCATAGCGGGAAATATAGATGCCGTGCAAACCGTGAGGCAGGGACGGAATGCCGCTGATGACCGCTCCGTTTCCGATATATCCCCCGTGCCGGTGGGCCATACGGTTCAGGAAAAAGGTCAGAACATCCTGCGCGAACCTGCTTTTCACACGCTCTCTCCATCTGAACAGCCTCCAAAATCCGTGCAGGTCGTCTCCTTTTGAATAGTCGATCATTCTCTCTCTGACGTGCATCTCAATTCCCATGGCTTTTCCACTTGGTCACGATGTATCCGTCGGTGTTGTTGCCCGAGACCATGCCGGAAATTCCGCTCTCCGCTTCCGGAGGCAAATTGGCCCCGGCGTCAGCCGGCAGATAGGATATTTCAAACTCCAGATTTCCTTCTTCATACACCAATGACCGCTCTCCAAAGGGAAACCGCTTTAAAAAGGAATGGTATTCTTCCAACGTGAGCCGAAAGCCGGTCATGATTTCCGCATGAGGAATCCCAACGTAACGGAAGTGCCACGGCTCCTGCGCAATACCGGTCACACACTCTTTTCCGGCCGAATAACGCTGGATGAATCCGTACCGGGCAGCTTTGCCGCGGAACGTCTGGCAGATGCCGGAGTACGGAAAGTCAGGACGAATGAAATCCACCGGATTCCGCCTCAGCCCAAGGTCAATGGCAAGTCCGGTCTGGTGCTCACTGTGGCCGGGAACGGCCACATACTTTTGCGTAAATGCTGCTCCGTTTTCTTTTATGGAGTCGTCCCAAATTCTCTGCTGTTCCCTTTCGGATCGCCACCCGCTGACTGCAAGAATCTTGCTCCAGCCGTGGATGTCGGCCATCAGCCTGTCCAGCAGTGCCGCTGCCCGGCGTTCCAGAAGGACTTCCCTGTTTTCTTCGTTTACCGGTACCAGAAAGTGCTCCGTCAAAGTGTCACGATACGGATGGGCGGCGTTGATGAGGATCAGACTGCCGGAATAGACGGAACAGTTCCGCGCTGCTGACAGCTCCATGCTTACACCGCCAGTTCGACAGCACAGGTGATGACCTGCTCAAATGACACACCGGCAGCCCGCATCATGCTGGGAAAGCGGCTGTGCGGCGTGAACCCGGGTATGGTGTTGACCTCGTTGAACACAATCTCTCCGGAGGGCGTCAGAAACAGATCCACCCGGGCAAACCCGCGGCAGCCAAGCGTCTGATAGATGAACTTCGCCGTGCGCTTCAGCTCGTCGGATTTTTCGGCGGAAATACGCGCCGGAACGTGGATTTTTGAAGTGATGAGATTGTATTT